>ERZ1066128.40-NODE-40-length-55083-cov-26.089809_pt1 | contig 55083 bp, 56 predicted proteins | sample MGYA00382775_ERZ1066128 | MGnify/ENA primary metagenome ERZ1066128 (study PRJEB33369, sample SAMEA5778358) | biofilm metagenome | biome: Industrial cooling water; feature: Water cooling tower basin; material: Biofilm | place: United Arab Emirates | collected...
TTTGCAGTACAATATTAACCCAATTTTTGTAACCCAAAGTTGTAACTAAAGATTCCCATAATTGAAGGTTTATACAAACCTTTTTTCTATTATCTTGAAGATTACTAAAACAAACAACACCATCTTTCAATGCATACAAAGTATAGTCTTTTCCTATCCCAACGTTTGAACCTGCATGAACCGAATATCCTCTTTGACGAACAATAATTTGACCAGTCGTAACAAATTGATTCCCTATAGCTTTTACACCTAATCTTTTTGCATTAGAGTCTCGACCGTTTTTCGTACTTCCAGCCCCTTTTTTATGTGCCATATAAAAAACTTTTTAATTTATTATTTTTATCTATTAATATTTTTAATTATTTACTAAAATTTGTAAATTTGATAATTTATTAGAACCAATTACTTGAAGAATATTATCAAATCTTATTCTTCTTGCAGAAATTCTATACCCAATTTTTCTTCTAAACTTCTTTTTAGATCTCATTTTAAAAACAAGAAGTTTTGATTTTTTATATATACCCGGTAATAAACTTACTTCAATACGAAAATTTTCTAATAAAGGACGTCCTAAAAAACTGTTTATTTGGTTAGTAACAAACATTACTTTATTAAAGAAAACAATATTTGCTTTTGATGGACTATGTGAATATTCTGATTTTAAAGGACGAAAGTTTTTTGGAGAATTAGATAATTTAAAATTTTGAAAATCTTGAAACTTTTTTGGCTCTACCCAAAATTGGCGACCAAAACTTTCAATAATACTATAAATATTTGTCATAACGTGTTTAAAAATTAAAATACATTGCTAGAACTTAAAGGTCTAGCAATTTTTTTACTAGGAGCATTAAAATAACCAGAAATTACATTTTGGTATCTTAATTTAATCCAATAAATAAAATCACTATCTGTTGATACAATTGCAACTAGTTTTTTTGATAATTTTTCTGATATCATAGCTTCTAATTCATTAGTATATGAATTTAAAAAAGCTGGATCTTCGATAATCCAAAAATCAATTTGTTTTCCATTGCTTGTGTAGTAGTGCGTTCTTTCACGTAAAACTTCTTCTACAGCTTCTAAATCAAACCAAAACTCTTTTGTTGCTAGAGCAAAATAATATTTCATAAATTGAGTTTCCTTGTGTTTTTTGTGACTAAAGTAGTCCTATGAACCTCATTTTGCTTAATCATCTTTAACATTAGGTGTTAATCTTTTCGCAAACTTAGTCATAATAGGAATATGAGGTCTCTTATTATATAGGATATAATAACAACAATTATATATTAAAGTAATAAGAACATAGAAAGCCATAGGTGTTAAAACCCAAGTCAAAGCGGCAAGGTCAATTCCCTCTTGTACAGAGAGAAGAAAGTCATCATAGCCACAAAATCCAAAATGATCTAATTCGTCAAGCGGGACGTTAGTAAGTGAACTAAGACCTTGTCTTGCACGTAAAATAATTGTTGTTTTAGGAAATTTTTTAGGTTTAAAAAGTTTTCTAAATCTTCTCAAAACAAAAACACCATAATGACCGTTTAACGCCAAGGTTGTACATTCAACAATACTTTGAAAAATACCCATAATTAAACCCATTGACACATAAACAACTAAATGCGCTACACAGAGTACACCATGATAAACAAGTTCTTTGTTAAGCGGGAATTTACTTGTACCAAACAAAGTATAATAGCTCATGAATATGTAAAAATCTATATCCACAGCTTGTAAAAATTTTGGTACAAATTTTAATGGAATATAGTCATACCCTGCTGCATGATCTTTGAAAATAAGGTCTAAATGAGTTTGAGGTATAAACCAGTTAAATCTAGTAGATTCACTTTTTGCAACTTTTAAAACACAGCCATAAAAAGATTTTGTTAATATTAAAAGAGGTAGAGAATAAATTGCTAATACCAAGAGAATTCTTTGAGTATATTCTGTTGTCTTCTCATGATTATATTTATAGTTCATAATGAATTCTTCAAATCTTTCTCTTAAACTTAACAAAAATGATTTAATTCTATAAATTTTATTTTTTAAAGTTTGGAATTTTTTTGAGTTAGAAAGAATAATATTTAACTCATTTTCTAATTTTATGGCGTCTTCAATTATTCTATCTTTCAAAGATATATTATTTTCAATAAATTTTACAAGCAAATCTTTTCTTAACTTAGCCTGCTTTTTATGAACTTTAGTAATACCTTTATAAGAAAGAATTTTGGTTAGACCTAATTTTTCATAAAATGTTAACTCTTTTAAATCATCTAAGACTTCTTTTGAAGCACGAACAATAAAGGAAAGTTGTTTAAAAGATATATTCTTTACTTTTGTGAATGTTTCTTGAGACTTTTGGACAAACAATAAAAATTTTTTTATTGCTAATTCTTTTAAATTAAAGAAAGTTTCTTTTGATTTTTTAACACACAATAAAATATTTTTTATTAAAAAACTTTTTAATTTATAAAATAATTCTTTTAGTGAAATATTTCTTATTTTATTAAATATTTCTTTTACCTTTAAATGTTTAGCTCGATTGTAAATTTGTTTTATATGTAAATTTTCAATTGCATTTGAAAAACTTACATAGAACTGTTTAATTTTATAAAAAATTTCTTTTGCTTCTTGATAGATTTCAAGTTCTTTAATAGTGTTTATGTCTTCGTTAATATTTTCTTTTATGTAATCAATTGATTCTTCTAAATCATTTAATATTCGTTTAAACTCATCTAACATTCCTTTTGCTAATTTTTTCTCTTCAATAAGTCTTCTATAACGAACGATAATTCTAAACATTATATGTTTTCTATAGGTAGAAAAGTATTTTATCGATAGTATAGAAGTTAGTGATAAATTTTTAATAGAGTTTAAAATACTACTTATTTTATGTTTATGTTTAGAATTGATAGAGTTAAGTTTTTTAGTAGTTTTTATTGACTTAAAATTTTGTTTGTCTAAAAATTTATATGTCTTAATTCCTTTAGACATATTTTCTTCAAAGATTTCTTGAGCAACACTAAGCGTTTCTTCTGGATAAAAATTATTTTGTGTGGACATTTAAATTCCTTTATTTACCATTTTTTATTTTGTTATTATTATAAATCCTTTAGTAATTAAATAACAGGATTCAAGTTAGGAGATTTTAATTATTGAAAACATAAAATATAAACTAATTTTTTATAAAATTCTATTTACAATACCATATGATTTATTATCTAATTAGTTAATGTTAATAAAGATAATTTTAAAAACTAAACACGTTAACATATGTTTCCAGTACAATGGATATAACTATTATATAAAGTAATACAAATAAAATAAATTTTTACAAATGCTTTAATTTATTTTAAATTATTTCTAAAAATTTATTAATATTTTTTAATTAAATAAAATTTAAAACATAATTATATAGATGAAACTTAAACTTGAATTAAATAACCTTTTTCGCCAACAACAAATATCTTCTTCTTATTTTGAAATTTTAGATCAGATAAACCATTTGGAAAGCAAAACAAAGCTTTTTTCTGATACGGAAATAAGAGATAGAGTTGAAAATTTAAAAAAAGCTTTTTCAAATTCTGAGAATAATCCATCTATTATTGCTGAAAGTTTTAGTTTAACAAGAGAAGTAGCTTACCGAAAACTTGGATTAAGACATTTTGAAACACAGTTATTAGGTGGACTGATCCTTAACGATGGAAAAATAGCAGAAATGAAAACAGGGGAAGGGAAAACATTAGTAGCAACTTTACCCGCCTGTTTTCAAGCTTTAAGCGGTAATGGTGTACATATTGTAACTGTTAATGAATATTTGGCTAAACGTGATAAAGAATTATTACAAATAATTTATCATAGTTTAGGGTTTAAAGTAGGATTAATAAGAGAAAATATGGAGGCGAATGAAAGACAATACAATTATGCTTGTGACATAACTTATACAACTAACACAGAGCTAGGTTTTGATTATTTACGCGATTTAATGGCAGATTCATTAAAAAGCCGTGTTTTAAGATCTTTTAATTATTGTTTAATTGATGAAGTTGACTCCGTATTAATAGACGAAGCTCAAACACCATTAATTCTCTCTACACCTAGACCTCTTACTTCAGATAAATATCCTAAAGCATTATGGGTAGCTAAACAACTAGTACCAAACCGTCATTTTATACCTAAATATCGAACGAAACAAGCTAGTTTAACAGAAGACGGATATAATTTTTTAGCAGAAATTTTTCAGACAGAAGATTTATATGATCCAAAAAATCCTTGGTTAGCTTTCGTTGAAAATTCTCTACGAGCCTTACTTTTTTATCAACGTGATCAAGATTATATTATACAAAATCAGCAAGTTCAAATCATTGATAAATTTACTGGTCGAGTAGCAAAAGATAGAAAATGGTCTGATGGTTTGCATCAAGCAATTGAATGTAAAGAAAATGTAAAAATTAGTTCCGAAAGCCAAACTTTAAATTCTATAACCTATCCTAAATTTTTTGCGCTTTATAAAAAGCTATCTGGTATGACTGGTACAGCTAAAACATCAGAACAAGAATTCAAAGAATTTTACGGATTAGATGTAGTTGTAATTCCGACAAGAAAACCTATTCAAAGAAAAGATTTTCCGGATCAAATTTATGAAACAAAAAGGGCAAAATTTAAAGCTTTGATTGAAACAATTAATGTTGCAAATCAATCTGGAAGGCCTGTTTTAGTTGGAACGACAACAATTGAAGATTCTGAAATAATTACTGAAACTTTAAAAGGATTAGGAATACAAGATTGCCAACTTTTAAATGCCAAACCAGAAAATTCTGAATCTGAGGCGGAAACAATAGCACAATCAGGGGCATTGGATTCACTAACAATAGCAACAAATATGGCAGGAAGAGGAACAGATATTATATTAGGTGGAAACTTAAAATATATTGTCAATGATTTAATTAAACAAATTATTTATCAACTGGTAAATTCAAGTCCAAGAGAAATTAATTTTTCTCTAAATTTTGGAAAAATTAACTATATTTTATCAGACTTACAAAAATTATTAATAGATTTTCCACCAGAGTTAATAGAAAATTATTTAGATGATGTTAACGATGTAGAATCTTATACACCACAAACACCGCTTGATCTAAGAATTCGTGACCTTTATAGTGTCCTATTAAAAGAATGTTATAAAGAATGGGAAAAAGGAAAACAGTTAGTGTGTGATTTGGGTGGCTTATTGATTTTAGGGACTTCAAGACATGAATCACGGAGAATAGATAATCAATTAAGAGGAAGAGCTGGAAGACAGGGTGATCAAGGTGAATCTAGGTTTTTTATTAGTTTAGAAGATGATTTAGTAAAACGTTATGATCCAAATTTATTTATACCGTTCATGGGAAGAAATAGTTTTGAGCCATTTGATGGAACTGAGTTAGTTGCTATTAGTAGAACATTTGATAGTTTACAGCTTAGAGTTGAAAAATTTCTTTATGAAAATCGAAAATCAAGTGCTGCATTCGAAGAAATTTATGAATATCATCAAAAATTATATTTTGTTTTTCGAGAATGCATTCTTGAATATCAAGATCCTTTAAACTTATTAATTAATTTATCTTCTTTTAATCTTATGTATTCGATAGATTCAAAACCTAATTTGTCGTTATATTCTATTGGATTCAAAAAAAATATTTTAAATAAAAACATTTCATCTTTTATTTATCTGACAGCACTCTTATCATCATCAATAATTATTACATATAATCAATATGTAACTGTTAATTTTTTAGAAATTTCTAAAAAATTAATTTTAGAAATAATGGATCAAAAATGGATGGAATTCGGAGAAAGAATTTCTTTAAGTAGAGATACAATTGGTCTTCAAGCTTATGCACAACGAGATCCTTTAATTCAATATGGACGATTATGTACAAAAGAATTTTCTGATTTAATAGCAGAAACGCAAACTTTAATTATAAATAGCCTTATTAATTCAATAGAAATTAATAAAGTCTATCTTGGTGTTTAAGTTTATGATAAAATATTAAAAAATAATTTTTTTACTTTTTAAAAAATATACAAAAAATAAGGTTACTATGACAAAACGAACATTAGAAGGAACTAACCGAAAATCTTTAAAAAAATCTGGTTTTAGAGCAAGGATGAAAACAAAAAATGGACAAAATATAATTAACGCTAGACGCAAAAAAAACAGAGCGAGATTAGCAAAAACAAAACAAAAATAAATTTATTTCTTTAATTACCCAAAAAAGAATGAGCTTTGAGGAAGAATTACTTTTATTAATAAAAACAAAATCTCCTCTTATTTATGTAGTTAGCGCAGAAGAGGAACGTGTAGAATATAGTATTCGAAAATTAATGATCTCTTCATTAAACAGGTTTGTTTATTCCTGGGATTTTGTTAATGGATTTAATCCCCTTTTAGGTAATGAAGCTTTTCGACGAAATCCCTTTGAAGCTTTATCTAGAATTAGAACAGCATTTCCTTCATTATCATCTGTATTTATTTTTAAAGATTATTCGAGTTTTTTTTCAGATTTATCTATTTCCCGTGAATTAAAAAATATAATACCTATTTTGAGAACTCAACCTAAGACAATAATTTTTATTAATACTCAGAAGGATGTTCCGACTGAAATAATAGATAAATTTGTTTTCTTAGAATTTTCTTTACCTACAATTTTCGAAATAGAAAAAGAACTTAATCGATTATTGCAAACTTTGGATCAAAAGCTTGATCAAAATACATTTAATTTATTAGTAAGTTCTTGCCAAGGTTTATCCCTAGAAAAAATAAGATACTTAATTTCTAAAGCAATTAATCTATATAAAGAAATAAATATTTCAACAGTAGATTTAATTCTTGAAGAAAAACGTCAAAAAATTTCTCAAAGCCAAGTTTTAGAATTTTGGCGAACATCAGAAAGTTTAAATGATATCGGTGGATTAGAAGGTTTGAAATCTTGGTTATATAAAAGACGCTTACATTTTACAGAATCTGCAAAAAATTATGGACTTCCTGTTCCTAGAGGAATAATGTTAGTAGGTGTTCAAGGGACCGGAAAATCAATGACAGCAAAAGCAATTGCTAATGATTGGTTTTTACCTCTTTTAAGATTAGATTCAGGACGATTATTTGGTGGAATTGTTGGTGAATCTGAACGAAGAATTCGAGAAATGATTGAAATTACTGAAGCATTATCGCCATGTATTTTGTGGATTGATGAGATTGAAAAAAGTTTGTCGAGTTATAGTCAAAATGGTGATAGTGGAACTTCAAATCGTGTTCTTAGTACTTTATTAACATGGTTAGCCGAAAAAAAAACTTTTGTATTTGTAGTTGCTACTGCAAATAATTTAGAAAGCCTTCAATTAGAACTTATTAGAAAAGGTCGATTTGATGAAATATTTTTTCTCGATTTGCCTACAAAAACGGAGAGAATAAGTATTTTTGAGGTTCAACTAAAAAACTTTCGACCTGAAAGTTGGCATAACTATGATGTCAACGAATTGAGCCGTTTAACACCATATTTTTCAGGTGCAGAAATAAGGCAATTGATTATCGAAGCAATGTATCAAGCTTTTTCAGAAAACAGAGAATTTGAGACTAAAGATATTATAAACGAAATTGATAATTGTATTCCCCTAGCAAAAATTAATCAAGAAGGAATTCAACGCCTTCAATCATGGGCGAGATCAGGACGTATTAGATTAGGATCAAATGAGCTACCATTAACTGAAAGCTAACAAGAATTATTAATTAACTTATGAATTTTTTTATCCGCTGGTTAGCAAATATAAAAGTTGCAATTTTTTTACTATTTGCTATCATAGTTTGTAGTGTTATTGGTTCTATAGTAGAACAAACAGATAACACTATATTGCTTAACAAAAATGATTTTTTATTTACGTCAAAATTATTCAATTTCTCAAATATTTTTAATAATTTTGGATTTTTTACATTAAACTTTTTATTAGCTTTAAGTCTTTTAAGTTGCACTTTCAGCCAACAATTACCCTCTTTTGATTTTTGTCGAGGACTTAGTTTTTTAAAGAGCTTTTTATCAACTGAATCTTTAGATGGGTCTTTTGTAGTTCCAACTAATTGGTTTCCTTTTTTAATATCAAGTTTATCAAAAAATCAATACTTAGTTTTTCAAAAATCAAAATCTGTATATGCATCAAAAGGTTTCGCTGGACGTTTAGGACCTGTTTTTGTTCATTTAAGTATGATTTTAATTTTAATAGGTTCTCTTATTTCAGCGTTTGAAGGTTTTTTAGCACAAGAGTTTATTCCAAAAGGCGAAATTACTTATCTTCAAAATTTACCTACTGACCATCTTTTGGAAGGTTTACCTCTATATCCAATAAGAATAAATGATTTTTGGGTTAGTCATATAAAAGGTTTAATTCATCAATTTTATAGTAATCTTTCTAGCTTGGATTCAACTGGAAAAGAAGTTAATCAATTTACTTTATCAGTTAATCATCCTTTTATTCAAAATGGGTTAGTATGGTATCAAACAGATTGGGATATTATAGGATTAAAATATGAAATTAATAAAATTTTATATCAAGTACCAGTTACTTCAATCTCAACTTCACAAAAACGGTTATGGATAAGTTGGATACCTATTAACAATGAAGGTTTCTCAATTTTCTTTGAAACAATGAGAGGAGACTTTATTGCTAGAATTTCAAATAAAAATGAATCATTTTATTTAGAGTTTGGTCAAAATATATTCTCAAATTCTAACATAAATGCTAGTATTATAGATATTTTAAGTTGTACCGGACTCCAAATAAAACGTGATCCTGGAGAATCTTTGTTATCAACAGGTTTTGGTTTCTTAATTATAAGTACGTTTATAAGTTATTTTTCATATTCAAGAATTTGGATAACTAAACAATTAAGAAATTTAAAAATTGGAGGTTTAACAAATCGTTCAAAATTAAGGTTTGAATACGATCTTTTAAATCTTTTTAACCTTGATATTAAAAACTTATAAAAAATTAAATTTTATAAAAAACATTAAAAATATATGCAAAACGCTTCATGTAGATATGAATCTCTTTTAATATTTTCATCTGATTATTCACCCAAACAACTTAGATTTTTAGCATATTATTATGCAAATACAATTAGAGGATGGGGCGGTTCAAAAATCCACGTACGTTATCGTGGAAAAAGAAATTTAGCTTATGATATAAAAGGCTCTAAGATAGGTGATTATATTGAGATAAGATTTAACTTATTACCAGCAGCTGTTGAGTTATATCAGTCTTTAATTAAGTTAGATGATCAAATATTAAGATCTTTTATAAAGAAGGCCAGCTAACTCTTTTTTTCAGGTTAAATACCATTATAAAAATATAAAAGTATTTAACCTGAAAATTTAGTTAAAAATTAATTTTCTTGCATTAGCTTATCCAACCATAACTATGTAAACCTTTACCTAAAAAATTCACTCCTAAATAACAAATCCAAATAATAATAAATCCAATTCCACCAATTGTCGCTGTTTTTTCTCCCGTCCAACCTTTAATTAACCTAGCGTGAAGGTATATGGCAAAAGTAAGCCATGTAATTAATGCCCAACTTTCTTTAGGGTCCCAACTCCAATAAGCACCCCAAGCTTCATTTGCCCATACAGCTCCTGAAATTATTCCTAATGTTAAAAAAGGAAAACCTAATCCAATTAATCTATAGCTCCATGTATCAATAACTTTTAATAATGAATTTTGTAAAGGTTGTTGATTATTTATAACTTGTAAATCTTGATTTTGTTCAGAAGCATAAAAAGAATTTTTTGAAGAAGGGTTTTCCTTTTTTATTAAAATTATATTTAATAAAAGGAATAATAATGAAAGAAGAGAGCCTAAAATTAAAGTTCCATAACTAACCATCATTACACTAACATGCATCATTAACCAGTTGGACTGTAATGATGGAGCAAGTCCTGTTATGGCTCTCATTTCTTTAGGTAATCCAGAAACACCAAACCAATAAAGACATAAAACTAATGGGAGATTAAGACATCTAATTAATCGGGTTGATAATTTAATCTCTGCAAGTTGTTGACAAATTAATAATATAGCTGATAAAAATAAGATAGATTCGTAAAGATTACTTAAAGGAAAATATTTTCCATAACTCCATCTCGTAACTAATAATAAAACTATTGATGAAGTAGAAAAAACACTGATAGCTTTAGAAACGAAAGACCAAAACTTTGATTGTAAAAAAAATAAATTTGTCCAACTACTTAATGTTGAAATAACTAATCCATAAAAAGTAGCATTTGTAAAAAATAGTTCTATTGCTTTTGTTTCCATTCGAAAAATTTTAATTTAAAGATTATTTATCAAGAATGATTATATCAAAATTATTTCGAAATAAAAATTTAAAGTAGGGCAGATGGCGAAATTGGTAAACGCATCACATTCAAAATGTGACCCTTTTTGGTTGAGGGTTCAACCCCCTCTCTGCTCATTTTTATTAAACTTATTTTGACTTTAGTATTTATATCAAAATTTCTAAAAAAGTAATACAATAATTTAAATTAAGCATTTATAATAACCTATTTTTATGACAGTATCTTTAAAAAATAAAACAATTTCGTTAATTCGATATAATTCCCGTTTTCAAGAGCGATGCGTAAAACCTTTAAGGGATAATAATTATAAGTATGGATTTTCAACAAACATAGAAACTGATGAATTTAATTCAGGTTTAAATAAAGATGTTATAAGAATGATTTCACAAAAGAAAAATGAAGCAAATTTCATTTTAGATTTTAGATTAAAAGCATTTGAAAGATGGCAACAGTTAAAAGACCCTTCTTGGGCTGAAGTTTTTTATCCATCGATAAATTATCAAGCAATTCGTTATTATTCATCACCTAAAGAGAAAGAAAAACTATCTAGCATTGATGAAATTGATCCGGAGCTAAAAGAAACATTCGAAAGATTAGGAATTCCTCTAAATGAACAAAAAAGGTTAGGGAATGTAGCAGTTGATGCAGTTTTTGACAGTGTTTCAATTTTTACTACATTTAAAAGAGAACTGTTAAAATTAGGTATTATTTTTTGTTCGATTTCTGAAGCTATTCAATATTATCCAAATTTAGTTGAAAAATATTTGGGAAGTGTTGTTCCATCCACTGATAATTATTTTGTTGCACTAAACTCCGCTGTGTTTACTGATGGTTCCTTTGCTTATATACCAAAAAATTTACAATCTCCTATTGAGCTATCAACATATTTTCGAATAAATAATCAAGAATCAGGTCAATTTGAAAGAACTTTAATAATAGCAGAATCAGGAAGTTATATAAGTTATCTTGAAGGTTGTACTGCACCAAGATATGATAATAATCAATTACATGCTGCAGTTGTTGAATTGATATCTCATGAAAAATCAACTATAAAATATTCAACAGTACAAAACTGGTATGCCGGAGATAAAAAAGGAAAAGGTGGAGTTTATAATTTTGTTACAAAGAGAGGACTTTGTTTAGGAAGTAATTCAAAAATCTCATGGACACAAGTAGAAACTGGGTCTGCAGTTACTTGGAAATATCCTAGTTGTTTATTAGTCGGTAAAGAATCACAAGGCGAGTTTTATTCAGTTGCTTTAACAACAAATTATCAACAAGCTGATACAGGAACAAAAATGATCCATTTAGGTCCTAATACAAAAAGCCGAATACTCTCAAAAGGAATTTCGGGTGGGCATTCAAAAAATACCTATAGGGGATTAATACAATTTGGGCGAAAAGCAAATCAAGCTTTAAGTTTCTCACAATGCGATTCTTTATTATTAGCTCATCAATCAGAAACAAATACTTTTCCTTATTTAAATGTTAGAAATTCAACAGCAAAAGTTGAACACGAAGCATCAATTTCCAAAATAGGAGAAGAACAAATTTTTTATTTTCATCAACGAGGCATCGCCGAAGAAGATGCAATTAAACTTATTGTTAATGGCTTCTGCCAAGAAGTATTTAGTAAATTACCGATGGAATTTGCTTTAGAAGCTGAGAAATTATTAGATTTAAAAGTAGAAAAAAGTTTGACATAATAATATTTAAAAAATATATAGATTAAAATATAAATAAAATGATTATAAAAAATTATCCGTTATTCGCCGTAAAAAACCTAGTAGCTACAAGTGAAAGTGAACAACAATCAAAAAACCTTTTGTTAATTCTTAAAGGTTCTAACTTAACATTGGGTTCAGGTGAAATACAAATTATTATGGGACCAAATGGTTCAGGTAAGAGTACGTTTGCGAAGGTAGTTGCCGGTCATCCAACATATAATTTTATACATGGGAGTGTTCGATTTAGAAGCAAGCATCTCTTAGAATGTTTGCCAGAAACAAGGGCTCGTTTAGGTTTATTTTTAGCTTTTCAATATCCTATTGAGGTTAGTGGGGTCAGTAATCAAGATTTTTTAAGACTAGCTTACTACTCGCGTTACTTGAGGAAAAAGGACAGTTTAAATACAGACTACGCATTTGCAAATAAAATACTAGATTATATAAAAATTTTAGAAATGAATCCTAGTTTTTTACCGAGACCATTAAATCAAGGATTTTCAGGAGGTGAAAAAAAGAAAAATGAAATATTGCAAATGTCTATAACAAATTGTCAGTTATCAATTTTAGATGAGATAGACTCAGGATTAGATGTAGATGCTTTAAAAGCTCTATCAAAAACAATTTTAATATATTTTTTAAATGATTTATTTTCAAATTCATGTTTTTTAGCTACAAAAAGTTTATTGTTAATTACACACTATCGAAGGCTTTTAGAGTATATACAACCTAATAAAATTCAAATAATGAGAAATGGTAAGATTGCTTGCTCCGGTAATTATAAATTAGGATTAATAGTTGATAGAAAAGGTTATGATTGGTTACTTGGTGTTGGTTTAGGGTCTTATCTTAAATTCTCAGCAAATAAATATAAACTAGAGATCTTAAAAAACTTAACATTTTAATAATCTAGAGATTACAAAAATTGCAAAATATTATATAATTTAACAATAATAAAATATATAAAATATGAGTAGACAACTTGTATTAAAAAATAACAAACTTAATAACTATATGTATTAGATCACTTATATCAAAAAAACTTTAAAATATTAATATGCAAGTAAGATCTTGTAGTAACAAATTAGAAAATATATATAACGAGGAATTGCACTATGGACAAAAGACTCTACTTTGAATTAAATGAAGATGAACTTTATGAATTAAACAGGTTTACTCGCGATCTAACAATGTCGGCAGAATTAGGATTGTTAGACCCATTAATAGGACGTGAAAAAGAACTTGAAAGAATGATCAGGGTCTTATGTCGACGAACAAAAAATAATCCAGTTATTATTGGAGAACCAGGAGTAGGTAAAACTGCTTTAGTTGAAGGATTAGCTCAAAAAATTGCTAATCAAGAAGTTCCAAAGCAACTTTTAGATGCCAGTGTAGTGACCGTAGATTTGGGTGCACTTGTTGCAGGTACTAGATATCGAGGTGAATTTGAGGAACGCCTTCAATTATTAATCGAACATGCACAAGATGTGCCTGATACTATATTATTTATTGATGAAATTCATACTCTAATAGGTGCTGGTTCAGCAGAAGGTACAATGGATGCAGCAAATATGCTTAAGCCAGTATTATCTCGTGGTAAATTTAGATGTATTGGTGCAACAACAAGTGAAGAATATAAAAAATATATTCAAAAAGATGCAGCTTTAGAAAGAAGATTTCAACCTATTCTTGTTGAACCACCAACTATTCCAGCAACTGTTAGAATATTATCTAGGCTTAGAAGAACTTTTGAATCTTTTCATGGTGTAATTATTGCAAATGATGCTCTTGTAAATGCTGTAGAGCTTTCAGAAAGATATATCACAAATCGTTTTTTACCTGATAAAGCAATCGATGTTATTGATGAAGCTTGTGCCTTAGTTGCTATGAAAGCTGTACAACATCCTTATGGTATTGATCCTTTTTATGATAAATTAGCTGATATTGAAGAAGAAAAAGATGATCTGATTAGAATGAATGATTACTATGCAGCAGCAAAAGTTTATGAAAAAGAAATAAAACTAAGAACAGCATTAGAAAATTATCAAAGATTCTATGCTACTTTAACTGATGATGAAAGGGCTGTATTAAAAAATCAAAAAGATGAATTTATACAAAAATTTATACCTTCAATGGAAAACACACAGAGTTTAGAAGAAATTTTAAATGAATTAGAATGGCTAACAAAATCAAAAACAGATAAAAATCAAGAAGAAGATGAAGTTTCTGATGAAAAAAATTCTAACACAAATGATTCAGAATCTTTTATAAAAAATGAAATTACTACAGAAAACGAATCTAAAAAAGATGATTTTGATTTATTAAATATGGATATTAATGACCCAGCAGCAATTGAGGCATTAATGAAAAGAAGCGATGAAGACATTTTAAAATTTTTAGATGGCGGAGAAGAAGAAGAGGATAAAAGGTTTATGTATTAAACTTGACATTGATTTCTATTAATGTTAAAATAGAAATTAACCCCAAATACTTTGGGGTTTGGGTTGCTAACTCAATGGTAGAGTACTCGGCTTTTAACCGAAAAGTTCTGGGTTCGAGCCCCAGGCAACTCACATTATCTAACAAAAGTAGCAAATTTTATTAGTTGGTGTAAAAGATTAAACGTTTTATATAAGAATTTTAATCTTTTTTAGAGTCCTATAAAAATTGTTTAATAAGAAAAAAGGAAAAATCTACATGGACGGACGAATCCTAATTGTATTTATCCCTGTAATCGGTGCAGCTTTATGGGTTATTTATAATATTGGTAGAGTTGCTCTTCAACAATTAAAAAAAGCTACAAGATAAAATAAATTTTCGGGAGTTTTACTCCCGAAAATTTATTTTAGCTATTTTACGAGATTATTTTAATATGCGAGTATAGCTCAGGGGTAGAGCGCAACCTTGCCAAGGTTGATGTCGCGCGTTCAAATCGCGTTACTCGCTTTATGTGCATTTAATTTGTAAAAACTTTTATATTTAATTTTTTACTTTTATTTCCTTAGTTATTTAATTATTAATATAAGTTTTTAAAGTTTACTCAATTTTAAATTGTTTATTAAATATACTTTATTTTACTTTTTCACTATTTTTAGAATTTATTTATATAGTAGATGATTTAATTTAAACCATATGCTAATTTATATATACTTAGTTAATAATTAAGTTAAATTTATAGTCTAATAAAATATAAAAACTTTTAGTAGTAATTTATAAACTTTGTAATAAATAATTTTTATCAAAAAATATAAAATTTTAAATAATCCTTCCAGAAATTTGGAAGGATTATTTAAAATTTAAAAAAAATTTGAATTAAAGCGCACTTGCTTTTTTAAAAGCTAAAACACTTATAACAATAGGCCCTGATAAGATAATTAGGGTTAATGCAATTAATTGGCCAACAACTTGTAGATTCATAACTCAATATAAAATCTATATTAAGGCTAAAAAAATCCTCCTAACAAAATAAAATATTTATTTGATATTTAAAGCCTTGACATTTTTTTGCTAATTATTATACAATCAAATATACAAAGATAACTAAATATCTTAAATATAGCCCCCATCGTCTAGTGGCCTAGGACATCTCCCTTTCACGGAGGTAACAGGGATTCGAATTCCCTTGGGGGTATTAAAATAAATTAATTAAAACTATTCTGCAAATTCAGATTTTGTTTGTTCAATCAATTCTTTTAATATATTTTCTAACTCTGGTGTTAGTTTTTTCTCTTCTCTTATTGCTTTTGAGTATTCTGGTCTAGCTTTTAATTTTTCGCGAAGGCTAGAAAGGAATGGTTTTACTTTTGCAATAGAAACTGAATCTAAATATCCTTTTGTTCCTGTGTAAATTAAAGCAACTTGATCTTCTACTGAAAGAGGAGAATATTGAGGTTGTTTTAATATTTCTCTTAAACGTTGACCTCTTGATAATTGGCGTTGAGTAGCAGCATCTAAATCAGATGCAAATTGTGAAAAGGCTTGAAGTTCATCAAATTGAGCTAATTCAAGTTTTAATGTACCTGCAACTTGTTTCATAGCTTTAATTTGAGCAGCTGAACCTACTCGAGATACAGAAATACCTACATTAATAGCTGGTCTGATACCCGAGTTGAATAAATCTTCAGATAAGAAAATTTGTCCATCAGTAATTGAAATCACATTTGTAGGAATATATGCCGAAACATCACCCGCTTGTGTTTCGATAATAGGTAATGCTGTCATACTTCCGCCACCAAACGTATCATTTAGTTTTGCTGCTCTTTCTAGTAAACGTGAATGAAGATAAAAAACGTCACCAGGATAAGCCTCACGACCAGGTGGTCTTCTAAGTAATAAAGACATTTGTCTATAAGCTTGAGCTTGTTTACTTAAATCATCATAAACTACCAGTGTATGACGCCCTGAATACATGTAGTATTCAGCAATACTTGCACCAACATATGGAGCTATATATTGCATTGGAGCAGGAGAATCTGCATTTGCAGCAATGACTACTGTATATTTTAATGCACCTTTTTCACTTAGTACACGAACTGCTGAAGCAACAGAAGAAGCTTTTTGTCCTATAGCAACATAAACACATATTACGTCTTCTGTAGATTGGTTAATAATAGTGTCTAGAGCAATTGTTGTTTTACCTGTTTGTCGGTCACCAATAATTAACTCACGTTGTCCTCTACCAATAGGAATAATAGAATCAATCGCAACAATACCTGTTTGTAATGGTTCACATACTGATTGACGCTCAACAATCCCTGGTACAGTTGGCTCTAACATTCTAGATGTTTCTATAGTAATTGGACCTTTACCATCTAATGGACTTGTAAGGGGGTCTAAGACACGACCAAGCATATCTGAACCAATTGGTACTGTTGCAACGCGTCCTGTTCTTTCAACTACTGTACCTTCTTTAATACTTGTAGAATTATTTACAATAACTACCCCTGTATATAACTCTTCTAAGTTTAAAGCAATACCAATAATTTCACCCTCAGCTGAAGGTACTTTAAAGTTTAAAATTTCCCCAACAACTACAAAATTTAATCCATATACTTGAGCAATTCCATCACCAACTTGAATTACAGTACCTGTTTCCTTAACAAAATTATCTTGAACCGAAAATCTTGTTGCTAATTCATCAAGTTGATCATAAAAAACATTTGTCATGATTTAGAGTACAAATTATTAGTTTTACTCGTTTCCTAAAGACCTAAAAACCCGTTTTAAATTGTCCGTATGAAAATTTTATTATTTATTAATTTTCATAAAAGTGTTTTACAAGTTCACCACCTACTAATCGATTTGTAGTAAAGTTAAATACAACTGAATCAACTCTACACTTATAACCACGAACAATATATTTGCTCGTTATTTGCTTTCTTATTAAAAAAGCATGATCATTAGGATTTAAATAAGCTGGATTTTCATCTGTAAAATCTAAAACATCTGAAAGCTTATCCATAAGTTTATTACTGTTAAATCTTGATGTCCAATCATTAACAGTGCAAATTTCATCAACGATTCTAATTCGATGCATTCGACAAATTCGATCAAAAATAGATGGAATAATAGAACTTAAAGCTAAAACCATTCTATTTTTAAAATTATCGTAGAACCATTTACCTAAAACAGGACCAAGATCATTCGTAAATGACATTTTCCATGATGGCAAAAGTAATTTCCATACAAGGAAATCTTCTGAATCTTTTCTTCTTAAAGCAAGTTTATAACGAATGCTGTTTTTGAAAGAATGTTTTAATAGGTTACTATTTAGATTGATTCGAGATTGTTTAGGAACAGTTTGCACCTTTGGGAATGTTTGCTCGGTTGAGGAAGCTAACGTTCGTAAAAGTAAACCTGTGTGATACATATCATATGAATTAGGCACAGACAAAAAAGCTTTTACAAAGTTTTGAATCAAATTTTGGCTTAATTGGATTTTGTCAAGACATCCCATACGATTCAATAGTTTTTCTAGAAGTAATTACCAACGATTTAATGCTGGTGTTTGTTTTTGATTTCCTGTTAATGTTTTATTTTCGTGTTTTTGATAAAATGAAAATATTTTATTAATAAGTTGTCGATCAAATGATCTATATTGACCTAAAACTAGGTCTTTTAATGCTTTGACTTCATCAACAACATATGGCTGAAATTGAGCAAAATTTGAATTTTTAGTTTGTTTTAACTCGTTAATTTTCTCTTTTTGAAGCTCAATAGCCTTTATTCTTACTTTTTCTAATGCTTCAACACTATCTTTATAACGAAAGTTTGCAAGTATTAATCTATTTGCAGCATTATCGAGATTATCAGAAATTTTGTCCTGACGTGCTTTTAAACTTGTTCTAACTGAATCACCAAAAGAAAAGATTAATAAGCCAATCAAAAGTGCAATATTTATTGCATTCGTTTCTAATATATCTGTGTTGATTCCAAATCCAGTTTCACTCATATAAAAGGTCCTTTGATTTAATATAATTGTTTAAATAAATTTTTCCTATATATGTTGGATTGGTGGTCTAACTTTTAAATATTTATTAATTTCGTCAACTACACCAGGAATTAATTCATTAGCTTGAGAAGCTGATTTACGATAATTTAAAACCATCGTTTGACGGGTTTGACGAAGTTCACCTTCCATATATTTTTTTGAAAGTATAAGAGCGGTTTGTCTTTTACTCTCAATTTCTTTAGCTCGAAGTTGATGACGCTCTCTAATTACTTGTGTGATTCGTCTAATTTTTTGCTGTAATTTTTCAACTTCTTCAAGGCTTATTCGTGCATTTTTTAAGTTATTTTCTATTTCTTCTTCTCGTTGTTTTAAAATTCTTTGAATAGGATTAAACAATAAGAAAGATAATAACTGAACCAATAAAAAAAACTGTACTAGTAAAACTGGTAAGGTACCGTCAATATCAAACAAGCCACCAGTTTTTTCTAGACTAATGTATATACAAGGTAAAAAACTATACATATTGATTTATCCACTTAGGAAATTTTAGGCCAATAAAAACTAACAAAACTTAGTTTATGAAAAGGCCCATATTGGGCCCATATTATGAACTAAACGGGTTAGCAAAAATTAATGATAATGCTACTACTAATCCATAGATTGTTAAGGCTTCCATGAAAGCTAAACTTAATAATAATGTTCCACGAATTTTGTCTTCTGCTTCTGGTTGTCTTGCAATACCTTCAACAGCTTGTCCTGCAGCATTACCTTGACCAATTCCTGGTCCAATTGCAGCTAAACCAACAGCGATTCCTGCAGCGATTACTGATGCTGCTGATACAATTGAATCTGCCATAATATTTCCTCTTTAATCTTTAGAAAAAAAAATTGACAACTTTCTTAGTTAAAATATTCTTAAAAGCTTAAATTAAATACCTTTTTTAATGGTGACCCTCAACAGATTCTCCAATATAAGCAGCAGCTAAAGTTGCAAAAATTAATGCTTGAATAGAGCTTGCAAATAGTCCTAATATCATAATAGGTAATGGAATTAAAATTGGTACTAAGATTGTTAGTACAGATACTGTTAATTCATCAGCTAAAATGTTCCCAAATAAACGGAAACTTAAAGATAAAGGTTTAGTAAAATCTTCTAATACGTTAATCGGAAGTAAAACTGGTGTTGGTTGGAAATATTTGGTAAAGTAAGAGAATCCTCTTTTCTTTAAACCTGCATAAAAATAAGTTATTGATGTAGCAAGTGCTAATGATATTGTTGTATTGATATCATTTGTTGGTGCAGCTAACTCACCTTCTGGTAAATGAATAAGTTTCCAAGGTACTAGTGCACCTAACCAGTTTGATATTAATATAAATAAAAATAGTGTACCTACAAATGGAACCCATTCAACATAGTTATGTCCCATTTGGTTTTTAGCTATTCCTTGAACGTATTCAACAATTACCTCCATGACATTTTGCCAGTTATTGCGAGGTACTTGATTAACATTTAAAGTTGCCAATAAAGATGCTATTAGAATTAGCGCAATCACAAGCCAACTTACAATAAAAACTTGTCCATGAAGACTATATCCAAAAATTTCCCAATAAAAATGTTTACCAACTTCTAGATCTGCAATTGGTAAAGCTGAAAAATTGGGGTTATACAAAATTGATGTCATAATTTCAGTGTAAATTGAATTAAGAGACTTTCTATCTCATCAATATTATACCTCAATCTATATATTGATTAAAATATGATAGAAATCTTAAATTTAAAATTTCGTTTTTTTCCTTTTAACTTTTATAAATAATAAAAAATAAATTTCTTTTATTTTTTATTATTTATAAGTTTTGGACCAGTTATTGCTCTAGATAATCGATATAAAACATATCTTATAGCTTTAACTGAATCATCATTAGCTGGAATCCCTATATCTACTAAATCTGGATTTGAATTAGTATCAATCATTGAAATAATTGGTATTTTTAGTTTTCTACATTCTTTTATTGCTGTTAATTCGTGCTCTTGATCAATTAATACAACTACATCTGGAAGATAAGGCATATTTTTGATGCCAGCTAAATAGTTATTTAATTTTTCCAGTTCTCTTTTAAGTAAAGCTGATTGTTTTTTTGGATAATAATTTAAAATTCCGTATGATTGTAATGTTTCCAAAATTTTTAGTCTTCTAATTCGTTTTTGAATCGTTTTCCAATTGGTTAACATTCCTCCAAGCCATCGATAATTTACATAAAAAGCACCACATCTCATTGCTTCTTGTTGTATTGTACTCGACAATCTTCTTTTTGTTCCAACAAAAAGAATCACTTTTTTTTTTAAAGAAGCAGCTCTTAAATAATGGCATGCTTTATTTAAATATTTTTGTGTTTCATAAAGATTTATAAAATGGTGTTCTCTATCGACTTCAGGAAAAGAGTAAAAAAGAAAGGGGACCATCTTGGGATTCCATTCTTTCTTTTTATGACCATAATGAAGTCCTACTTTGAAAAATCGAGCTAATTTTTGATTTGTAATTTGGCTTATTGCGTCTGCCATAGTTTATAAATGTTTCTTAATTTTGTAATAAATTTTTTATTAAAAAAGCAAACTAGAATTAAAATATGAGATCTATGGATAATCCACAGATCTTATATAGTATATAAAAAATGTAAATACATTAATTAAATTATCAACAATTAAAAGAAAAAAAACCAGCATTTTACATTTTATCTGCTTTTAATTTATTTTTTTTCTTTGAATTTGTTTTTTTTAATAATTTATTTGTTTCAGCAACTTGAATTGTTTCTTTATTATTTACTGATTGTGAATTTTTTTTCTGTTTCTTAACTCTTTTTCTTAAAATTCTTCTTCGGCTTTTTATAGAAACAAAACTTCGCCCTAAAAGAAAAATATTTTTGCTTATCCATTCATCTAAAAAAGTTAATATACCAGTACCTGATGGTATTAGACCACCAACAATAACTTTTTCTTTTAAACCACGTAACCAATCAACTTTTCCTTCAATAGCTGCTTGAGTTAAGATTCTTACTGTTTCTTGGAAACTTGCAGCGGAAATAAAACTTTCAGTGTTTAAAGCAGCTTTTGTTAAACCTAATAATGTAGGTTTATAATAAACAAGTTTTTTTTCTTTAGTTTTAAGCATATTGTTTAATATAAATAGCTGATGTACATCAACATATTCACCGTAAACCAAAGAAGTTGAACCAGGATACTCGATTTTAGCTTTTAAAATCATTTGACGAACAATAACTTCTAAATGCCTATCAATAATTTTTATTCCCTGACTTTCATAAACACCTTGGATAGATTTAACAAACATTGAAGCAATTCTATATAAACTTCTGAGAACAGCTTTGTGGTGTGAATCTCTCTGTTTAAAATAATCAAAATAAATATCTAAAACTTGCTGAGGATTCGTAAGACCTTTATGAAATTTTTCAGTAAGATTTATAAATTGATAATTTTCAATTTCGATTGTTTCGTTTTCAATATCTTCGAGAACATAAGACAGTTTTCCAAATTTTCGACTATTTTCAAGACGAGATAAAACTTCAATTTGACTTGTTCTACTTCTTTCATGTGTTAAAATTTTTCTTACAATTCCAGCTTTTTCAGCTAATATAGCTGGATTTGAGGAACCTCGCGCTTCTAAAATTTCTTCAACTTTAGGCAAGCCTTGAATGATATCTTGGGTTTTAAAAATTTTATAAGTAACAAAACCGAGAACAGTATTTGCTGGGGCAAAATCTTGATCATTTTTGTAGACTTTTGCACCTTCTGTAAATAAATATGGACTTCCTATTTGAAAATCTATTTTACAACCTTTTGTTCTCAAAATTTTCCCACCTATTGAAAGTATAATTCCATTTTCAGTAGAATCACCTGCAAAAAGAAATTCTTTATGGATCGCTGTTTTCTTTGTTTCATCAAAGTAAATAGTTCGTAAATGCTCATTAGTTATTAGTAATAATTCTTGCGATTCATAACGGGTAGAATACTTTCTTTTTAATTTTATAATTTCATTCGAATTATTATTTAAAACTTCTAAATTTCTTAAAATTGTATAAGGTTCAATAAGTTGTTTAGGCCTTAAAGACGTAACTATGTTTAATTCTTGTAATTTTAATCGTCTAGATCTAAGAAGAGGTTGATTTATATCATAAGAATTTGCAATTTCTAGTGACCAATTTTTGTTTTGTGTGAAACAAAAATTTATTATTATCTTTGATTTTTGATTATTAGAATTTAGTGCAAAAAGTCCTATTTCTACAAGATTTCTATTTTTACTATTTATCCAATCATTAAATTTAGATTTTATGAAACGTTTACTTTGAACAATTAATTCATCATTTAAATTTAACAATTTTTTACTAAGAGACTTATAAAGTTTAGGCTTTGGTATTGCATAGAATGAAGTCGGACGAAGAAGTATTTGGATGCGTTCTGATAAGACAAATACTTCACAATACACAATTCTATTAATTACAATTTTTTTAAATAATTTTTCACCTGGAAATAAAAATTTATTATTTAATTTTTTATTAAGTTTTTGAAGATTTAAAGAAGATTTCTTAATAGAGATTAGAGTTCCAGACTTAATACTTATAATATTACTTCTTCGATTCTTTTTTTTTGCTTGAATTACACCGTTAATGCAAGAAAACTTTTTCGGTCCTATGACTTGTGATTTTTTAATTAATTTCCCCTCAGTTAAATTTGAGGTAAAATTTACAGGTAAATGTTTATATAATTCTTCGGGTAACCATAAGCTAATTGTACCCTCATTAAATTCAAACCAGTTTAGGCTTTTTGATTTTGAAGAAGTAACAAGATTTTTTTCAATTCTTAATAAATATAACTTACCACTAGTTTTGATTTGATAATCTGTTTTTAAAAACTTACCTAAATAACCATCAAAGTTTTCACCATTAATAGGTAATAAATTTTTTCTAATTAAAATTTTTTCTTGATTTTTAAACTGCAAAATATGAGTCGTCTGAGAATTAAATTTTTGTTGACTATATTTTTTAATTTTTGCTGTTTCTAAATCTAAAAATCTACCAATTAATCCAATATTATTATTTTCTAAAATACGAATTCTATTAGTAAAAGGAGTTGCTTTAATAACATATTTTGTTTTTCCAAAAACTTTCTGATTATAATTTATATTTCTTATAAATTTTTTAGATTCATATGGTAAAGTAATTAAATTACCTGCCAAAACCCAAATAATCATGTTATATTCAAAGAAATTGTATTTTTGCCTTGGTTGATAATATATTTCGCCTGCAAATTTAGTTGAAAGTGTTTTTTGAACTTCTGTATCAGATTCATCTAATGTAGAAAAAGATTGAACAATTGGTTGTCCCTTTTTTACAAATTGTTTATCCTTAATTATTAATAAATCACCTCGTTCTACTTTAATTCTTACAGATTCATTTTTGTAAGTTTTTATATCAAAGAATGAAGTGTTAACAATAACCTGTCCATAGTCACCTTGATTAGTTCGAATAAATTGTGTAATAAGATTTTCTGCAAAATGAATCTGTCCAGAATATTGACTTCGAATTTGTTGTGTAATTTCACGGCTAAAAACACCACCCGTATGAAAAGTTCTCATAGTTAATTGAGTACCAGGCTCACCAATCGATTGAGCAGCTAAAATCCCTATAGCTTCACCTATTTCAATAAATCTATGTTGAGTTAAATCCCATCCAAAACAAGTTTGACATACAGATCTATAAGATTCACAGGTCAAAGGGGATCGAACACTAATTATAGGTATTTCTAAATTATTTATTAAATTAGAAAGTTTAAAATCAATTTCTTGTCCACGATGAGCTATAATCTTTTTTGTCTTTGAATCAATTATAGGTTTTGACAATACACGTCCTACTAACCTTTCATTTAACTGTATTTTTTTTTGTAAGTGATTATATGGACGATAAGCTGTAATTAATATACCCGAAGTAGACTCACAATCAAATTGTCGAATTATTACATCCTGTGCGATGTCTATTAGTCTTCTTGTCATATAACCAGAATCAGCCGTTCTAATTGCTGTATCTACTAATCCTTTTCGTGCGCCATAAGAGGATATTAAAAAATCAATAACAGTTAAGCCTTCTCTGAAATTTTTCTGGATAGCAGAACCGATCATTTCTCCTTTTTGATCAGACATTAAACCTCTCATTCCAATAAGTTGTCTTACTTGAGACATGTTCCCTCTCGCACCAGAAAAACTCATCATATAAAGTGGGTTAAGCGGATCGGTTTTTTCAAAAAACTCTATAATTTCATTTTTTAGAAGTTCACTTGTTAAATTCCATTCACTAACTTGTTTTTGAAACCACTCAGACGTAGTTAATTCTCCTCGTTTATATCCAATTTCACCTTTTGTTAACTCTTTATTTGTAGAGTTTACTAGCAAACTTTTTGATCTTGGAACTTTCAAATCTTCTATATTTAATGAAATTCCTCCTTTAGTTGCATAATTAAAACCTGCTTCTTTTAGCAATTCAGCTAACATACATGTTTTACGGATTCCATAATTTCTAAACATCCATGATAATAATTCTTCAAGTTCTTTTTTTGTAAAAACCTGATCCATAAAAATGAAATTTCGTGGATTATTTAATTTATCTTTATGCATTAATTGTTTATTTGAACCTTGAATTTTTTCATCTTTTAAGTTTTCTTTCGTTTCTGTGACAACTGGAGAAATTTGAAAATCTGTTTTAAATTTTTTCATAAACTTTTTGGGTTTTAATAAAATTTCTAATTGAAGTTATTTTTTATAAAGGTTTAGCAAAAATAGCTGCTGCAATTAATTCATTCACTAATACTCTTCCAGGAGTTGTTTTGACATAAGCAAAAATTATTTTGTTATTTTTATCCTTTTTAAATTGAATATCTTCGTAAATTTCTAAACTTGACCCATCATTTAAAATTTCCTTACGTCTTAATTTTGTTTTATTTGAGTTAATACCTATAACTTTTCCAGAATATTTAACCCATATTGTTGAATGAATGTTTATTTTGTCATGTTCTAAGGCATCAGATATTTCAGAAAAATTCGTAAAATATATATTAGAACCTTTTAAATTAGGTAAAGTTCGAGTTGTCAAATAATACCAGCCTAAAACAATATCCTGACCTGGAGTTAAAATAGGTCGACCATTTGCTGGTGATAGTAAGTTATTTGAAGATAACATTCTATATGCTTCTAATTGTGTTTTCCTTGTTAAAGGTAAATGCACACCCATTTGATCCCCATCAAAATCTGCGTTAAATCCAGGACATACTAACGGATGTAACTGAATAGCTCTCCCAGTACTTAAAAGTGGTCTAAATGCTTGAATACCTAAACGATGTAATGTTGGTGCCCTATTCAACATTACTAATGAATTTGAAAGGATTAAATTTAACAAAATCCAAACAATAGGATAATTTCTTTGTAAAGCTGCTATTAAATCAGTTGTATCTAAACCTTTAGCTTTTGGTATAATTTCATGAATTTTATAAACCAAATAAGGAGAAAAAAGTTTTAGAGCCATTTCGTAAGGTATTGAACATTGATCCAACATTAAGTTTGGACCAACCACTATAACAGATCTACCTGAGTAATCAACTCGTTTTCCTAATAAATTTTGTCTAAATCTACCCTCTTTACCAGCAATCAAATCATTTAAACAACGTAGAGGCCTATCTCTAGTGGGAGAAGAATCTTTACTTAATTTAACAGTATTATCTATCAATTGACTGACTGCTTCTTGAATCAGACATTTTTCTTCTATTACTATAAAATCAGGAACAAGTTCTTTACATAACGTCATTAATCGATTATTTCTTAAAATAATTCTTCTATAGTGATCATTAAATTCAGAACTTGTATATGTTCCATTTCCTAATTCTATTACAGGCCGCAAAGATGGTGGCAAAATTGGTAGTATAGTAATAATCATCCATGAAGGATGGTTTTTTGTAGATTTAAAGCATTCAAAAAGACGTAATCTTTTTAATAATTTTTCACGTTTACTTATTGAAGCTATAGAAAGTTCATTTTTTATTAATTGAATTTGTTCTTCAATATCTAAAGATTCAAGAATATTTAAAATATATTTTGATCCATAATCTGCCAATAAAAGTTTATTGAATTCTATTTCAAATAATTCTTGATCTGTTCTTTTTTTAAAACGTTTAAGTTTTGGTTTAAAATCATCAAAATATTCATTACTTAAGTCCCCAGGATTTGTTGACCATTCAAGTTTTAAATTAGTTGTCATTTTCTTCCATTCTAACAACCAATTATCTATATTTCCTTCCTTAATATTTAGTGTTTTTAATTTTTTTTGTGATAAATCTTTGTCTAATCCTAATATACGTTTTTTTTCTTCTTTAGCTTCATTTTCTAAATCTTCCAAACTTTTTTTTTCATTTTCTAAATAAATGATTTTTTCAAGCTCTTTTACAGGTAGATCTAAAATAATACTTAAATAACTTGGAGATCCTTTTAAATACCATGGATGTGTCACTGGATAATTCAAAACAACATGACCCATTCTATGTCTTCGAACATGACTTTCTGTCACTTCAACCCAACATTTCGAACAATAAAAAGGCCTTTTTGCAGGCCTAAATTTATATTGTCCACAACTACACTCCCAACTTTTTATAGGTCCAAAAATTTTTTCACATAATAAACCATCAAATTCAGCTTTACCTGTTCGATAATTCATTGTTTCAGGTTTGGTAACTTCACCAACTATTTCACCATTAGGTAATTGTTTTTGACTCCATTCTTTAATTTTTTCAGGTGAAGCTAATTTTACTCCTACCATTTCAAAACGATTCTGATTATGTTGGTTATAAGAAGAATTTAATTTCCTTAATTTATTTCTTTTATCTTTTTTATTATCGTGAGTTTCAATTTTACTTAAGTTTTCAGACTCAATATCAATCAACAATTTTTTGTGTGTTGTCGTTTTTACCATATTTAAAACATTTATTTTTATTAAATAATAATACTTTTAACAGTAGGTTCAAGTTTACCTGAAGAATGACTTATGAATCTTAAAGCATGAATATCAAGAGCTAGTGCTCGTAATTCTCTCATTAAAATTCTAAATGATTCGGGGATTCCTGCCGAAGGCATTTGTTCTTGTCGAACAATAGATTGATATGCACCTAATCTTCCTTTTAAATCATCAGATTTAAGAGTTAAAAGCTCTTGTAATGTATAAGCAGTTCCATATGCCTCAAGAGCCCATACTTCCATTTCTCCAAATCTTTGTCCACCTTCCCTTGAACGACCTCTTAACGGTTGTTGAGTGACAGCAACATAAGGACCAATTGATCTAGCGTGAATTTTGTCATCAACTAAATGGATCAACTTAAGAATATAAGGTTTTCCTATTGTTATTGGATTATCGAAATTTTCTCCAGTTTTTCCATCTTTTAAAATAGTTTTTCCTGGTGAAGAAAAAGTAATTAGTTCATTTTTTTTCATTTTATTATCCATTTCATTTAATTTTTCATAAACTAAAGTTCTAGAAGCTTCTGAAGCATACATTTCATCAAAAGGGAAAATTTTAAATCTTCGATCTAATTTATCCCCTGCTAATCCAAGTAAACACTCAAATAATTGTCCAACATTCATTCTTGAAGGAACCCCTAAAGGGTTTAAAATAATATCTACTATGGTACCGTCTGGTAAAAAAGGTAAATCTGCTAGAGGAGAAACTAAAGATATTACACCTTTGTTACCGTGCCTTCCAGCCATTTTATCACCGACACGTAATCTTCTAATATTAGCAATAAAAATTTGGACAATAAAAAAAACTTTTGGAGGCATATCTAATACGGTTTCTTTATCGAGTATACAAACTTCAAGAGTTCGCCCAATCATTCCTAAAGGAACTCTTAGTGAAGTATCCACCATTGAATCTGTACTTCCAAAAACTTCTTCTAATAATTTATAGTATTTGTTGTCTTTTCTTTTTGGTGATAATTTTCCGACAATAACATCACCAGGCTGAACGTGAACTCCAACATAAATTAAACCATTATTATCTAAATTTCTAAGTCGATATGTTTCAGTAATAGGCTCTGGCAAATCTTTAGTTAGAAGATCGGGTCCTCTGTCATTATCTCTAACTTCAATTTGTAATTTTTCAATATGAATAGAAGTAAAAAGATTTTCATAAACCATTCTTTCACTAATTACGATTGCATCTTCATAGTTGTATCCGCCCCAAGGCATGTAAGCTACGGTAACATTTTTTCCAAGCGCTATTTCACCTTCATCGGTACTAGGTCCATCTGCAATGATACTTCCCTCTTCAACGTTTTCTCCAATCCATACAATAGGTCTTTGATTTATTAAAGTTACTTGGTTAGATGATTGAAATTTTTCTAAACCATAAATTATTGTTTTTCCAAGTCCATCTTGTATCCAAATACTATTCGATGAAACAAATCTTACAATTCCTTTACTGTAACTTAGCAAAAGCGAACCCGATTCAATTGCCATATGAGATTCAATACCAGTACCTACAAGGGCTTTTTGGGGTTTTAATAAAGGAACAGCTTGCCGTTGCATGTGAGCACCCATTAAAGTTCTATTTGCATCATCATGTTCAAAAAAAGGAATTAAGCCTACAGCAGGTGAAAAAAATTGAAAAGGCGAAATCGATAAATAGTCAATTTCAGAAGGCGCTGCTAATCTGAATTCATCATTTTCTTTTACACCAATTTTTTTTGTTAAAAGATAACCTTTTGAATTGACTATACTATCACCCATAGCAATAGATTTACCTTCTTCTTCACCTACTGTTAACGAAGTCATTCCAAAAATTTTACCATTATATACAGTAAAAAACGGAGTTTTAATGAAACCCTGTTTGCTTACTTGTGCAAACGTTGATAATGAAGCCACTAAACCAGCTTTTTCTCCTTCAGGAGTATCAATAGGGCATAATCTTCCATAGTAACTAGGATGGATATCACGAATTGCAAGACTCGCTTTTTCAAAGGGTATCCCCCCTGGGCCTAGTACTGTTACTCTTCTCTTATGCATTAATTCAGCTAAAGGATTTATCTGATCTAAATACTGTGACAGAGAATTCGTTACAAAAAATTCGTCAATACAAGATTGAATAGAAAATGGATTAATCAATAATGTCAAATCTAAATTATTCATAAGTGATGTTTTCTCTTCGATAAATGTACTAAATCGTACACATCCTTGAGAAAACTGAGCTTGTAAAAGTTCACCTACAGAACGTAATCGCCGATTTTCTAAACTATCTATATCATCTACATTACCTATTAAAATCCTTAAACCTATTAAATAATCAATAATTTCAACTAAATCATGCAACGTTAAGGTTTGAGCTGTGTAAGGTAATGAAATTCCCAATTTTTTATTTATTTTAAACCTACCAACATTTCCTAAACTATAGTAATTTGGATTAAAAATTTCTGTTTTTAGACTTTCCCATTTCATTTTATAATCTTCATAAGGAAGATTAGAATCTTTAGAATATATATTTCTAGAATAAGTAAGAATGTATTCAAAATAATGTGAATTTTCTAAATGTGAATAAAGGGTATGAGATTGATTGCCAAAATTTTCTAGTAGAACATAAATAGGGATTTTGTCAATTCGATCTGTTCTTATCCAAATTAATTTTTCTTTATCATATTCAAAATAAAGCCAAGAGCCTCGATTAGATATTAATGTTGCAGATATATTCGAGATATAGCTATTAGCAGAATCCACTTTATAGTATATTCCTGGGCTACGGACAATTTGTCCAAGTATCACACGTTCACAACCATTAATTATAAAAGTACCACGATCAGTCATTAAAGGTAAATCACAAAGACAGACTGTGTGATATTCTAATGTTTGAGTTTTTTTATCCTCAACTTCAATAGGCATATAAAGTCGAATAGAATAATTTAACTTATCTTTTCTAGCTTTAGAAGGGGTTATATACGGAAGATGAAAATAAAATTCTGTAAAGAAGAATCTAATTTCTGCACTATCCAGAAGATCACTAACATTATTGAGTTGTTTTAATTCCTCAGTTAGCCCTTCTTTTAAAAACCAACAAAAACTATTTTTTTGAATATCAATTAAATCAGGTAATTTTGGTAAAAAAATTTTTTTCATTTGTTTTTTTATAATTAAATTTTTATTTAGTAATTTCAATATAACAGTCTGTAAAAATATATAAACTGTTATATTAAACTAACTTTTAGGAACCTTTACCTTCCATCGATGATCCCATTTGATATAATGATGAAGCAAACTTTTCTACAAGTAGGCTAAGATAATGCATATATTTGCATCTACGTCGATTAACAGGGAATATGTATGGAAAACTCTTAAGACCTTTTGAAAAACAATAGCATAAAGCACTGGATAAATAAGCTATTTTAGCTGATGTTACCGGTGTACTTACAGCTTTCAAAACAGCTTTAATAAACTTTGAATTCTCTTTCATTCTCTTATTTTAATATTTAAATAAACACTAAGTAGTTGAAAATATGCTCAAAATAGACATTTTACGTAGTTTATTAATACGTTAGTATGATAGCTGATAAGGCTTTGTTTTATAAAACTGAATACAAAATTATTATAACAGTTTATATATAAATGCTTACCTTTTAAATACTATAAATTAGCTAAAATCAAGTTAAATTTTGTTAACTTTTTTCAAAACTCTATTTAAGCGTGACTTTTGTCTGGCCGCTTTTTTTACATGGAAAACTTTTTTTTTAGCAGCTTTATCTATTCGGCTATATAACCTAGATAATAAATTTTCTAAAGTTTTATAATTAGCTTCATCGCGACTTACCTCATAAACTTTAATTGCTTTTCTATATTTTTTAACAAGTCCTTTGATCGTTGATTTATAAAATCGATTTAATTTTAAATTTCTTTGACCAATGCGAACTTTCTTTTTTGCAGATTTTATGTTAGCCATAAATTTAATTAGTTTATTATTGTTTTTTATATAATTATAAGTATTTTAATTAATTTAAGCTAGGTTTAGAAAAACAATAAAAAATAAAAATTTATAACATTTATCATTTTTGACTAGCTTAGAAATCAAAATTCCTTATAATTAATAATAAAGCATTTATAATAAAAAATTTACATCGAAAAAATGGCAAAACAAAAAGGCAGCCGAATAATTATTCATCTTGAGTGCACAAATTGTGCAACAAATTCTAATAAAAGATCAGAAGGTGTTTCACGTTATACAACAACAAAAAATCGTCGAAATACTCCAGCAAGATTAGAACAAAAAAAATTCTGTCAATACTGCAACTTTCATACTGTTCATAAGGAAACAAAATAAAGATCATGGTAAAAACAAAATCAAAACTTTCTCCATTAGGATTAAATAGGCAAATTGATTATAAAGACTTAATTTTATTAAGATCTTTTACTACAAGTTATGGGAAGATATTAGGGAGAAGAGTAAATCGTCTTACAAAAATTCAACAAAGCCGATTAAAGAAAGCAATCAAACATGCAAGATTGCTTGGACTCTTTCCTTTTGTTCCAAATAAAGCAATTTAAAAATAATATAAATTAAAAGTATAAAGTGAAGGTTTTCATAATTATGAATAGAATACAAAAAAATGATAACTTTCTAGATAAAACTTTCACGATTCTTGCTGATATTGTTATAAAAGTATTACCAGCAAGTCAACAAGAAAAAGAAGCTTTTTCATATTATAAAGAAGGACTTGTTGCTCAATCTGCAGGTCAATATGCTCAAGCTTTAGAAAGTTACTATGAAGCACTTCAGTTAGAAGAAGATCCAATTGATCGTAGTTATATTCTTTATAATATTGCTCTTATTTATTCAAACAATGGTGAATACTCGATGGCTCTTCAATATTATCATCAAGCACTAGAACTAAATTCAAAACTTTCTCAAGCTTATAATAATATTGCAGTAATCTATCATTATCAAGGGGTAAAATCATCTGAAAAAAGACAATCAGAAGTGGCTAAAAAATTATTTAACAAAGCAGCTGAATACTGGAAAGAAGCTATAAAATTAGCCCCAAATAATTATATTGAAGCTGAAAATTGGTTAATAACTACAGGCCGTGATTTTCAATAATAAAGAATTATTTTAGTCATTTAAAGTTTTTCAAAGGGAAACCCTATTTATTTTCTAGGTTTTGTTAATATAAACATATTTAATTATTATGCGTAGCAAATCTTCAGAATTTCTATTTCTTGGGCCTGTAGGAGGAAAAGTTTCTCAGGTAATTGGCCCAGTAATTGACATTCGTTATAAAGGAAGATCAATACCTGAGATCTATACAGCTATTGAAATTATGGATTCTGCCTCTTCAAAAATGGCAAGATATGTTCAGGTGGTAGCAGAGGTTCAACAAATGATTGGTGGTAGTACTGTTCGTGCAATTGCAATGAACCCTACTGAAGGTTTAGCTCGTAATTATATTGCAGTTGATACAGGTAGTCCAATTTCTGTTCCAGTAGGAAATCAAGTACTAGGAAGAATTTTTAATGTTTTAGGACAAACAATTGATAATTTAGCTGCAGTTGAAGCTCCTGAATTAAAATGGCCTATTCATCGTCCTGCTCCTGCTTTCTACGAATTAGAAACAAAACCTCAAATTTTTGAAACAGGAATTAAAGTAGTAGATTTATTAGCCCCTTATAGAAAAGGAGGTAAAATTGGACTTTTTGGTGGTGCAGGTGTTGGTAAAACGGTTTTAATTATGGAACTTATCAACAATGTTGCTAAAGCATATGGTGGTGTTTCTGTATTTGCCGGTGTAGGTGAACGAACACGTGAAGGTAACGATTTATATCGTGAAATGATTGAATCTGGTGTTATTGTTGCATCTGATTTATCTAAATCTAAAGTAGCCTTAGTTTATGGTCAAATGAATGAACCACCAGGGGCAAGAATGCGAGTAGCATTAAGTGCATTAACAATGGCAGAATATTTTAGAGATGTTCAGAATCAAGATGTTTTATTCTTTGTGGATAATATCTTCCGTTTTGTACAAGCTGGTTCTGAGGTTTCAGCTCTACTTGGCCGTGTTCCATCAGCTGTAGGTTACCAACCAACTCTTGCTAACGAAATGGGAATGCTACAAGAACGTATTACATCTACAACAAAAGGTTCTATTACTTCAATTCAAGCTGTATACGTACCTGCGGATGATTTAACTGACCCTGCACCTGCAACAGTATTTGCTCATTTAGACGCAACTACAGTATTATCAAGAAATTTAGCAGCAAAAGGTATTTATCCTGCAGTAGATCCTTTAGCTTCAAAATCTACAATGTTAGAACCCTTAATTGTTGGTGAAGAGCATTACAATGTAGCACAAGATGTAAAAGAAACATTACAACGTTATAAAGAACTTCAAGATATTATTGCAATTTTAGGTATTGACGAATTATCAGATGCGGACAAATTAATTGTAGCAAGAGCTAGAAAAATCGAACGTTTTCTTTCTCAACCTTTCTTTGTAGCGGAAGTATTTACAGGTCTTTCAGGAAAATATGTTCCTTTAAGAGATAACATTAAAGCTTTCCAATCTATCCTAAGTGGTGAATTCGATTCTTTACCAGAACAGGCTTTTTACTTAGTTGGAGATATCACTGAAGTTGTAGAAAAGGCTAAAAAATTAAACGAATAGGAGGAGATATTTAATGTTAATAACAACAAATATCTTAGCAACAAATAGAACAATAACAAATTGGAAAGTAAAAGAAGTTGTTCTACCAACAACTACAGGTGAACTTGGTATTTTACCAAATCATAGTAGATTATTAACTGCTTTGGATATCGGCGTTTTAAGAGTAAAAGCGGAAACAAGTTGGGTTCCTATTGTAATCTTAGATGGTATTGCAGAAATTAAAGACAATAACTTAAAGATTATTGTTCGACAAATGGAAGAATTATCAGATATTAAATCAAGTGTAGAAGAAGCTAAAAAAGAATTAGATCAAATGATTGAAACGTTAGCTAAATCTAACAAGCAAAATGAAAAACTTTTAAATACTATTAATTTAAAACGTGCTTTAGCAAGATTTCAAGCTTTAAGTTTTGCTGAATCAAATCCCTCTTAGTTTAAGTTAAAATGTTATTTAAATTTCAAGCTTCTGCTTTAGATAAAATAAAAGCCCCAAAAATTTATATGGGGCTTAATGAGCATAATCAAGAATTAAGAGAAAGGATTTTTCACTTAATCATTCTTTTAATAATTTTACTTTTTGTCTCATTATCACAAATTAAAGGATTAACACAGTTTTTACAAGGAGCAATTGAAGGAATTAAATTTTTTCAGCCATCACCTGACGAATATTTTTTTCTAAGTTTTAAATTATCATTTTCAACTGCTTTACTTTTAGAAACTCCTATTCTACTAGTTTATGGTATCTGCTATTTATTTCCAGGTTTACTAAGTAGAGAAAAATTTGCTTTTGGGAGCCTTCTATTTTTGTCAGCTACATTGTTTTTTGCGGCAAGCCTATATACCTATAAAATTATAGCTCCTGCTGCACTAACGTTCTTTTTTAGCTTTACTAAGGATATTTTAGAACCATTATGGTCATTTCAACAATATATTGACTTCCTTTGGACCCTTCTACTTGGATCAATTTATTGCTTCCAAATACCTACATTACAAATTGTACTTGGATTTTTGGGAATCTGTAATGCAAAACAATGTTTGAGTTGGTTTAGATATGTACTATTAATAGCAACTGTGCTAGCTGCTGTCATTACTCCATCAACTGATCCATTAACCCAAATAGTTTTTTCATCAGCGATTTTAATTCTCTATTTTACAGGAACATTATTATTATTTACCTTGGAAAGACTAAAAATAATTTGTTAAAAGTAAACTCTTTTTTAAGGGGTTAGAAGGAAATTTTGTTAATTTTTCATTAATCGAAATAATTTTACTATGCAGATAAAATTATTTAAACAAATCAAAGAAAAAATTGGTTTGTTTTTAGTTTCAACATTAGGTGTATTCCTACCTTTTAATGAAGCGAATGCTTTTCCTATATACGCACAACAAGCTTATACAAACCCTAGAGAAGCAAATGGACGTATTGTTTGTGCGAATTGTCATTTAGCATCAAAACCTGTAGAATTAGAAGCACCTCAATCTATTTTACCTGATCAAGTTTTTGAAACCGTTGTAAAAATACCATATGATACAAGTAAAAAGCAAGTTCTAGGAAATGGAAAAAAAGGTGGATTAAATGTAGGTGCTGTTCTTATATTACCTGAAGGATTTAAACTTGCACCAAAAGATAAATTATCTACGGAATTAAAAGCAAAAACAAGTTCTGTTTATATTACACCTTATAGTCCAAAACAAGAAAACATTTTAGTAGTAGGACCGGTGGCAGGTGATAAAAATCAAGATATAGTTTTCCCTATATTATCACCTAATCCGGAAACAAATAAAAGTGTTCATTTCTTAAAATATCCTCTTTATGTAGGAGGTAACAGAGGTCGTGGACAAGTATATCCAGATGGACAAAAAACAAATAATAATGCTTATCTTTCAAGTGTATCAGGAAAGGTTGTAACTATTAATGTAGATGAAAAGTCTGGAACAAAATTAAGCATAGAAGATACTACAGGTAAAATTGTTGAACAAACAATTCCTGCAGGCTTAGATTTAATTGTAGGAAAAAATGACTTTATTAATATTGATCAACCTTTAACATTAGATCCAAATGTTGGTGGATTTGGTCAAACTGAAAAAGAAATTGTATTACAAAATCCTACAAGAGTTTTAGGTTATGTTGCTTTTGCTTTTGTTACAATGTTAACGCAAACTCTTCTTGTTTTAAAGAAAAAACAATTTGAAAAAGTTCAAGCTGCTGAAATGAATTTTTAATATTAAATAATATTTTCCCTTTTTAAAGGGAAAATATTATTATTATTTTTTTATTGATAGAAAATTAAATAAAATTTTTTTACAAGGTCTAATTTGCTATATGTTTTGCTATATGTAAATTTAAAAATTAAAATAAATTGTTAAAATAATTCTCTAGCTAAAAGCTAGAGAATTATTTTAATGGATAAAATGAACATTACTATAATACGTAACGTTCTCCAGGAGGATATTTGTTTACAACGTAGCTGTGGATAGTGTAACGAATATTACGTCCTTCAACTTCTTGTCTTTCTAAATAGAAACCTGGTTCTTCGTAAGGTCTTTGTACGATGAAAGAAATTGCACAACTTTCAACACCACGTGTTGCATCAAAACCATTAACTTTGATGTAGTTTGTAGGATGTGTTGCACGACATTGGTCTAATTCATACATAACAACTGAAGCATCTTGAATACCGAATAATGGTAATCCCCAAAGCTCCCAGTAACAGTTACGTGGGTGTGGGTCTTCAGTCCATTCGATGTTAACAGCCCAACCGTTGCTTAAAATATATTTAATTTGAGCTAAAATCTGTTCGTTAGTTAAATCTGGTAAATACGAGAAAGTACCTTGTGTTAATCTCACTCTTCAAATACTCCTTTAGTTTTTTTATTAAATTAATTCTAAATTCTAATTCGTTAATAGAATTATTGTTTAGTTGTTGTTTCAACGAAGTCAGCAGTATCTGTTGATGAATAGTTGAAAGCGATATCTTTCCAAAGATCTAATGCAGCACGTAATGGTGCACAAGATTCTGCAGCAGCACGTAAAATTTTTGGTCCTTCTTTTAAGTAGTCGCGACCTTCATTTCTAGCAAGAACCATAGATTCTAAAGCTACACGGTTAGCTGTTGCACCTGCAGCAATACCATCAGGGTGACCAATTGTACCACCACCGAATTGTAATACACAATCTTCACCTAAGTAGTGAATTAATTGGTGCATTTGTCCACAGTGAATACCACCAGAAGCAACTGGAACAGTTTTTCTTAAAGAAGCCCAGTCTTGTTCGAAGAAGATACCTTGTGGTAAGTTAACATCTAGTTTTGTTTGTAAAAGAACGTTGTAGAATCCTTTAACCATTAGAGGGTCACCTTCTAGTTTACCTACAACTGTACCTGCGTGGATGTGGTCTACACCAGCCATACGCATCCATTTACAAATTACACGGAAGTTAATACCATGGTTCTTTTGACGAGCGTAAGTTGAGTTACCTGCACGGTGTAAGTGAAGGATCATATCATTTTTACGAGCCCAAATAGCCATTGATTGAATAGCACTGTAACCAATTACTAAGTCAATCATGATAATTACAGATCCAATAACTTTAGCAAATTCAGCACGCTCGTACATGTTTTCCATTGTACCAGCAGTAACGTTTAAGTATGAACCTTTAACTTCACCTGCTGCTGCTGCGGCTCTGTTTACACCTTCCATTACATAAGAAAAACGTTCGCGCCAACGCATGAAAGGTTGAGAGTTAATGTTTTCGTCATCTTTTAAGAAGTCTAAACCACCTTTTAAACCTTCAAATACTACACGACCGTAGTTTTTACCAGATAAACCTAATTTTGGTTTTACAGTTGCACCTAAGAAAGGTCTTCCAAACTTATCTAAACGTTCACGTTCTACAACGATACCTGTTGCAGGACCTTGGAAAGTTTTTAAATAAGCATAAGGAATACGCATATCTTCAAGACGTAATGCTTTAACTGCTTTGAATCCAAAAACGTTACCAATGATTGAAGCTGTTAAGTTAGCAATTGAACCTTCTTCAAATAAGTCACATTCGTAAGCGATGTAACCAAAGTATTGGTCAGATGATCCAGGAACTGTATCAACTTTATATGCTTTTGCTCTGTAAATATCGCAAGCTGTTAATAAATCAGTCCATACTACAGTCCATGTAGCTGTAGAAGATTCACCTGCAACAGCTGCAGCAGCTTCGATTGGATCAACCCCTGGTTGTGGAGTAATACGGAATAAAGCAAGTACATCTGTATCTTTAATTGTATATGCTGGATCCCAATAACCCATTTCAGCGTAAGGGATTACACCTGATTCATAACGTTCGTTTTTTATTCGTGTTCTTTCTTCTACCGATTGAAACATGTAGGACTCCTTTTTGTCTAGCAGTAAATTTTTTTCTCGGAAATAATATAAGGTCCTTTTGGCAAATTAAACCGAACTTGAAAAGCAGATTTTTAGTCAGTTTTGAATGATAGTTAAAAGTTGAACCTATTTTACTTTTAATTATAAACTTATTCTAAATCTATTATAGTTAAAAATAAAAAATTTTACAAATAAAATTCGTAAAAAAATATATAAGAGAAAATGAAGTTAAATTTAATAGTAGAGTTTGTATAATCTTAGATAAGAAAAACTTATCTTTATATTAATACTAAAATACTTATTAAAGTACATGTATCTTAAAAATTTTCTTGTTACTATTAAAAAGTAATCAAAATTATTTCTAAAAAAGTTTTATGATTAAAATTTTGCTAAATGGTCAGGTATATATTACTAATTTGAATATTTCAATATTTGATTTATTAAATTTTCTAATGCCAAGAGGATCTGAAGTTATTGTAGAATATAACCACAAAATTGTTTTTTCTGAAAATTATAAAAAAATAATAATAAAAGATTATGACAAAATCGAATTAATTACTATTGTTGGTGGTGGTTAATCCTATTTTTGTTTTTATTTAAGATTAGAAGAGAATTTATTCTCTTCTAATCTTTGTTCAAAAATCAATATTATGCATTGATTGATGGAGCGTTTAAAGCTACTGGAAGAACATTTGATACCGCTAAATCTAGAGGGAAGTTGTGCGCGTTACGTTCGTGCATTACTTCCATACCTAAATCAGCACGGTTGATAATGTCAGCCCATGTGTTGATTACACGACCTTGGCTATCAACAACAGATTGGTTGAAGTTGAATCCGTTTAAGTTGAAAGCCATTGTGCTAATACCAAGAGCAGTTAACCAAATACCTACTACTGGCCAGATAGCTAAGAAGAAGTGTAAAGCACGAGAGTTGTTGAAGCTAGCGTATTGGAAGATTAAACGTCCAAAGTAACCATGAGCAGCTACGATGTTGTATGTTTCTTCTTCTTGACCGAATTTGTAACCGTAGTTAGCAGATACACCATCTTCAGTTTCACGGATTAAACTAGAAGTTACAAGAGAACCGTGCATAGCGCTGAATAAAGATCCACCGAATACACCTGCAACACCAGCCATATGGAATGGGTGCATTAAAATGTTGTGTTCAGCTTGGAATACTAGCATGAAGTTGAATGTACCAGAAATACCTAAAGGCATACCATCAGAGAAGCTTCCTTGTCCGATTGGGTAGATTAGGAATACTGCAGTTGCTGCTGCTACTGGAGCAGAGAAAGCTACGAAGATCCAAGGACGCATACCTAAACGGTAGCTAAGCTCCCATTCACGTCCCATCCAGCAAGCTACACCTAATAAGAAGTGTAAAACTACTAGTTGGTAAGGACCACCGTTGTATAACCACTCGTCTAAAGACGCAGCTTCCCAAACTGGGTAGAAGTGAATACCAATAGCGTTTGAGCTAGGAATTACAGCACCAGTAATGATGTTGTTTCCATATAAAAGTGATCCAGCAACTGGTTCACGAATACCATCGATATCTACTGGAGGAGCAGCGATGAAAGCGATGATGAAGCAGCTTGTAGCTGTTAATAATGTAGGGATCATTAAAACACCGAACCAACCGATATATAAACGGTTTTCTGTGCTAGTAATCCAAGAGCAGAAACGCTCCCATAGGCTAGTACTTTCTCTTCTTTCTAATGTTGCTGTCATAATGAGTACTAGAAAAATAGGGAAATAAACTTCTTAAGAATATAGATCTGGCATGATATGCATTTATTTATTTTGCAGAAGATGTTTATTTCGTGTATGATGAGGGGGGATAACAGGAATATCTACAAAGCTGTTTTTTCTTTTATATAATCCTATTGTACTTTGATATAAAAAATCTTACGGGTTATAAATTATTTTTAATAATTTTATTATAAGTTGCCCATTGTAACCTCATGAGTATGTTAAATTCCACTAGAGATTTTAAAACGAGATCTAAAATGTTTTTTCCATTTGTAAATCCATGAATTTGTGAAAATGTAAATTCAACAGACCATTTTGTATTTATAGCACGAGATTGAAGAGGATTTGCATGAGCCATTCCTGTAATAACTAAATCAGGTCGCAAGTCTTTTATTCTTTCCAATTGATTATAGTTATCTGGTTTTTCAACAATAATCGGTAAGAAAGTTTTCATTTCTGAACAAGTTTTTTCAAGTAATTGAAGTTCACTTAATTGATATCTTTTATCTAAGTAAGGAATACCAACTTCGTAAACCACCATACCACATCTAATAAAAAATCTTGCTAGCGAGAGTTCAAGTAAATTATCACCCATAAAAAAAACAGATACTCCTTTTACTGTTTCTGTATAAGGTTTTAAAAGTTGCCAATTTAGTTGTTCCTTCTCCTCTAAGCCTTCGGTTGATAAATTAAATACTTGACATATTTTTTCTAACCAAGCTTTTGTTCCATCTGGCCCTATAGGAAACGGAGCAGTGATTAATTGACATTTTCTACGTCTCATTAACGTTGTTGCTGTTCTGCTAAGATAAGGATTCACACCACAAACAAAATCATTTTCTTTTATTATAGGTATATCTGTATATTTAGCTGAAGGAAGCCAACCTTTTACGCTAACACCTAAGTTTAATAATTCATTTGTTAATTCATAAACCACTGGTGAAGGAACCGAACCAAATAAAATTAAATCATTAGAGGGTTGATAATTTTTTTTTTCTGTTTTATTATCTGTTTCTATTCCAACTCTCTGTGCTAAAGCAGCTAAAACGGTATCTTCCCCTTGAGTAAAAGCATAATCTAATCCATTTGCTCTAGCAACAACAATAGGGATATCTAATTCGGCTTCTAACTTTGTCGCTATTCCTTCCAGGTCCATTTTTATAATTTCAGTTGTGCATGTACCTATCCAAAAAATTACACTAGGCTTACGATCCTCTTTTATTGAAAAGCACAAACGTTTTAATTCTATATAATCACTTAGATGTGCAGATATATCTGCTTCTTCTAGTTCTGCCATAGCATATCTAGGTTCCGCAAAAATCATCACCCCTAATGCATTTTGTAAAAAATAGCCACAAGTTTTTGTACCAATAACCAAAAAAAAGCTATCTTCAATTTTTTGATATAACCAAGCTACACAACTAATGGGACAAAAAGTATGGTAATTTCCTGTTTCACATTCAAAATTGAAATTTTCAATTTTATCCTGAGTCTTAGAATCTTTTTTAACAACTAGTAACATATGCATACTCCGATTTATTCTCTTTACCAATCAACTTCAATAAGTACATCATCAGTAATGTCCATAACATCTTCAGGATCAAGGTACATTACATCATCACTAATGTCCATTACATCGTCACTAATGTCCATTACATCAAGATCAGGGTCAATGTTCATTACATCAACTTCAAAATCTTGATTTTCCATAGAACTTTCTTCAAAATTTGAAGGTTTTAAATAAAAATCTGAAAGCAATGTAAATAACTCTCTGTCAGCAGATTCGTTTGGTATTACACCTTCAGGTTGAGCAATCAATTGATCAGCAATATTTAAATAATAATCACAAATATATTTTAAATTTGGTTCATTTTCACTCATTTCAAATAAAGTTTTACCTTTAATCCGAGAAACTCTAATATCTTCAATTAAAGGTAAAACTTCGAGAACAGGTATAGGAACTGTTTGAATATATTTATCAATTAAATCACGAGTTGCAGTTCTATTCCCAATAAGCCCTGCAAGTCGTAGCGAATGTGTTCTAGCTTTTTCTCGAACAGAAGCAGCAATCCTATTAGCTGCAAATAAAGCATCAAATCCATTGTCAGTAACAATTAAACAATAATCTGCGTAATTTAAAGGCGCTGCAAATCCACCACAAACAACGTCACCTAAAACATCAAATAATATAACATCATATTCATCAAAAGCATTTAATTCCTTTAATAATTTAACCGTTTCACCAACAACATAGCCTCCACATCCTGCACCTGCTGGTGGACCACCAGCTTCTACACAATCAACGCCATTAAATCCGCGATAGATAACATCTTCTGGCCAAACATCTTCATAATGGTAATCTTTAAGTTGAAGAGTATCAATAATTGTTGGAATTAAAAATCCTGTTAAAGTAAAAGTACTATCATGTTTTGGATCACATCCTATTTGTAAAACTTTTTTACCTCTTTGTGCTAAAGCAACCGAAATATTACAACTTGTCGTTGATTTACCAATACCACCTTTTCCATATACAGCTAATTTCATTAAAGTTCTCCCTAAATGAAAAATTAAAAATTAGTATCTTTTTGGAATTTATAGATTTATAAACTCATGATCATCAGTGCTTTGAAAAAGTAAAACATTAAATTTTTTTCATATTCTCGTCTAGGCCCAGTAGGATTCGAACCTACATTAGAAACTTAGAAGGTTTCTGTCCTAATCCCTTAGACGATGAGCCTTATGGGCAGTACAGGATTTGAACCTGTGGCCTTCTGCTTGTAAGGCAGAAGCTCTACCGCTGAGCTAACTACCCTTGCTATTAATAATATATATTATTATTAGAGAGAGGGTAGTTTGATAACATCCTCTCTCATAATCAAAATAATTAATTACCAAATTTTTGGCTCGGATTACGAGATGGGTCATTAGAAATAAACCCAAACCAAAATAGGTAAATAAAGAAGCTAACTACTGTGTAAACGGTAATCTTTAAAAGTAACATAGAGACCTCGGTTAAATTTTGAAAAGATTTTATAACTATACCAAACTATCCTTTTGAAAAATATCAAATATTATTTTAATACAAAATTAAAAATTAAATATTTTTTTGAATATTATTTACACGAAAAAAGTTTATATGAAATAAATAAGTTTGAACAAGTTATATTTTCAAAATTAAAAGAGAGGGTGGGATTCGAACCCACGGAACCATTTCTAGTTCTTCTGATTTCAAGTCAGATGCAATAGACCACTCTGCCACCTCTCCTAGAAATTTATTATCTTTCTTTGAATTTATTTTAAAAGAAAGATAATAAATTTACAATGTTAATTAAAAGTATTGCTAAGACTGAGTTTGAAATTTAAGAGATGCTGGATTCGGGTTTAAACCAATAGAAGCATCTTTTTTCCCTACAGGTGAGCGTCCTTCATTAACTTTTTCTGGAAAAACTCCATCAAAAGGATGTAATAATGTAATATCAAGAGGTGGATAAATTCTAAAAATTTTGTAATTTGTAATTTTAAAACTACGAAGCTGTGCTCCCAAAGCTAAACACTGTTCTTTTCTAGAAAAGTAAGCAACGTTGTTACCAGAGTTCATTTTAGCTGTACCACCTGTTGGTAGTTCAAATAAAGCAGCATCTTTGCTTGTCCAGATAATTACATATTTTTCTTCGTTTTTTGCAGCACTTAACCAACCACCTGTTGACCCTTCAAACTGTGGGAAATCACTCTGTTTTAGCTTAAGACTCATAATATTTTGTCCCTTTGTAATGTCAAATTTAGTTGACTAGTCAATTAGACTGTTTAATCAAAGGCATAGATGGGTAATTATAGCGGAGAGTGGACTTGAACCACTGACCTTCGGATTATGAGCCCAACGAGCTACCAATCTGCTCTACCCCGCCACTACCTTTTTATACCATAATTAATTTTAATTAAAAAAATCACTAATAGGATAAAAAGAAAAGAGTTAAAACAACTACCAATATATTAAGAAATATTATTTGTAAAGTTTTTTGTAGCCTTTTCACTAGAGGCACAATCTGATAATGACATAATAATCTTTCATGCTTTAAAATACTAGGTGGTTTAATCCAAATCTTTCCATCATACCATCCGGATTCTTCATACCAAACTTTTGCTTCTAGTAGTCTTCTTTTAACATAAAACCATGCAATATATAAATAGGTATAAATAATAGCTAATCCAAGTAAGGATAAAAGAAAGTTTATTAATATACCTTGAACAGGGTAATATGATAACGATATTGTTAAATATGTTATAGGAAAAAATAATGTAAAAAGACTTAAAAGACTAAAAAAAAATCTTTTAGTGTATTTATACTGATTTAGTGCTACCCATCCAAGTAGAATGGATTCTTTACGTTTTAAATACTCGTAAAAAGGTCTTTGATCTCTAGATACTGGACATCGAATAAACCATTCAAACTCACTCATAAAACTATCTAAGGCTTTAGTTGTGTTTTAAACATTTTAAATGTTTATCTACATTTAAATTGAAATAAAACTAAGATAAAAGTAAATAAGATTGTCAATATTATATTATCTAAACTTTGATTTCTACTTTTTTCAAAACCCGGTAATCGAGCAGGATTCCTACTTAGAATTAATGTAAAAATTAAAAGAGCTTGACAAAAAAATAATATGTTAAAAACTATATTCATAAAATTAAATATTTATTGTTCTTCTAGTATAACTAGAAGAACAATAATTATATTATTTTGCTTGAACTCTTAATAGTAAAAATCCAAGTGAAAGGCCCACAAGTGTAACTGTGAATGCTACACCACCAACAACTATAATTTCTTGCAGCATAGATTATGTACAAAATTAAAGAATTAAAAACCGTTTCTACCCCAGACCACCATAGCTAGTGAAAAGGTAAAGACTACTAGCAGCATTGACCAACCTAGAGCAATAACGTCCATGTTTTTACTATTTTTATAATATTCTAGTTTTCTGATTTTATAAATAATACTTTAGAAAGTTGATAAAAGTATTTTAATAAAAATTAAAATACTTTTAAATTATTTTAATGTAACACCTGATTTTTTTAAAAAATTTCTTACAGTTGGAGAAGGTTGAGCACCTTGATTTAGTCTAAATATAATTCTCTCTTTATTGTAAACTAATTGATTACGTAAAGGGTTATAAAAACCTAATTCTTCTATAGCACGACCGTCTCTTCTTGATTGACTTGGTACTAAAACTATACGATAACTTGGTGATTTTTTTCTACCACATCTTTTTAGTCTAATTTTTAACATTTCTTCCTTTTCTTTATTTTAATTAACTAAATAAAATTTTTTCATCACTAACTGCGCTTAATAAGATCTCAGTATTTGTTAGAACAACAAAATTTAAATTAGCATGATATTTTCCAATAATTAAGTATACATATTTTAGTAAAAAAGCTAAAACGTAAATAAAATAAAATCCTAAAAGACTTCCAATTGCATTTTTTGGCATTACTTTTGAAATAAATTCAAAGTAAGGTTCTGTAAGATCACGGATTGTTCTCACAAACCTATTCCCTTCGTTTAAATTAATAGCGTAGTAATCTATTAATATCCTTATGCTACAAATTACTTGATATGACAGGATAAGATTATAAAAGAAATTAACAAAAAGTCTTATATAAAATTTTGAAACAAGATAACCTGAGTATGTCTTGTATAAATGAAACGATGGAGCAATTGATTTCATTAAAAACGGTAAATACTTATAAAATTTTATAATAAGTTTCGTAAAGTATAAGCTAGTTTTTTCTTTTCTAACAGCAGACTTCATTAGCAAATACTTATAAAAAAAATATGACATTTCTATACCTTTTTTTTTAATTTTTTAATTTTGTAATTATAAATATAAATCTAAACTTTCAAATTTTATTATTTATTGTGTAAATAGATTATACAATAATTTAGGTTAATTTTTCAACTACTAAAAATTGTATAAATTCGGGTGAGCGACGGGATTTGAACCCGCGAGTGACGGAGCCACAACCCATTGCCTTAACCACTTGGCTACGCCCACCGTTCTATTTACTTTATATATTTAGTTTTATAAATTTAATAAACCTAGTTGACGGTTTTAATAAATTATTTATAATTTTATCATTAATTATAATCAATTACGGAGCAAAAAATTTATGTCTCGATATCGAGGTCCTCGTTTAAGATTACAAAGACGATTAGGTATACAATTAAGCCATTTAACAAGAAAAAGAATAAGTAATAAAAAACGACAAAATACTTTACCTGGTCAACATGGATATAGTAGAAAAAAAGTTCGAAGATCTGAATTTAGAATGCGACTAGAAGAAAAACAAAAACTTCGTTTCAACTACTGTATTACTGAAAAACAATTATTTAGATATGTAAAAGAAGCTAGAAGAATAAAAGGTTCGACTGGATTAATTATTTTACAATTACTAGAAATGCGATTAGATACTATTGTCTTTAGACTAAATCTTAGTCCAACAATATTAGCCGCTAGACAACTAGTATCTCATGGACATGTAAAAGTAAATGATTGTGTAGTTACAATTCCAAGTTTTCAATGTCAACCAGGAGATAATATTCAAATCTCTGAGACAAAATCAACTAAAGAATTTGTAGAACAAAATACAAATCTAAAACGAAGAAAGTTTCTTCCGTATCATCTATCTGTATCTATGAAACAACTAAAAGGAGGGGTTAAAAAAGTTGTTGATAGAAGAGATATTAGATTACCCGTGAATGAATTATTAGTTGTTGAATATTATTCACGTAGATAATAAAAAATAATAAATAAATATAAGGTGATTTTTATTACCTTGTATTTATTTAATCAATAATAGAATTATTTAAGCCATTTTTTTTTGCATAATCCTTAAAAATTTTTAAAAACAAATTAAGTTCATCCTTTTTATCAATTAAAAAAATAGCCTGTATCAAAATTGGTTTTCCATTTTTCCAAATACATCTTATATCCTTTGTAAAAAACGATAGATGATTTCCTAACAAATAGATACCTATGATCGGTTTATCATTATTTGTTAATAAATCAATTGAAAAAACTTTTGAAAAACTTAGGACTATTGTTCCTGTTTCTTGATTTAGAGATCTTGTTAATCTGATTCGATCGGGTACAAAGCTTTTCATTTTATTGTTTTCCAGTAAAAACTGTATTTTAATTGTCATTTTTTCTTTATAAATTCTCTGTTTTTTTAATTAAGAATATTGTATTATCAATTTAAAAAGAGCTTGTAGCTCAGTGGATAGAGCATATGGCTACGAACCATAGAGTCGGGGGTTCAAGTCCCTCCTAGCTCATCGATTAATAATATTGATATAACCTAATACTAATTATACACTGAATAGTAATTAGGAATAATTCTTGGGGCGTAGCCAAGTGGTAAGGCAGCGGACTTTGACTCCGTTATTCGTAGGTTCGAATCCTCCCGCCCCAGTTAAAATAATATATTTAGATTTAAATTTTTGGAGACCAAAATGAAGTCAATGAATTCTCAACTTATAATAAATTCGAACGAAGTTCAAACATATCTTGAAAGTGGAATAAAAATTCTTTCTAAATTAATCGAAGAAACATATGGACCATTAGGAAAAAACATTTTATTTGATGAAAAAAAATCGTTATCGCCTGAATTATTAAAAAATGGATCAAAAATTACACGCAAGTTAAGAACAAGAAATCAAATTGAAAATCTTATTTTTTTGTTATTAGAAGATTCATTTCAAAAAATTAATAATTTAAGTGCTGATGGAACAAAAACATTTTTTTTAATTAGTTCTTTCATTATACTAAAAGGTTTTAAAAATATTATTCAAAACTCTGAAAGAGTTGAATTTATTACTGGAATAAAAAAAACAATAAATTATTCTTTGTTGCTTCTTAATGATAAAAGTCAACCAATTAATTCTGAAACCTTGTGGAATCAAATTTTAGATAGTTATTTACCTAAAGAACAAAATCTTTCAAATTTATTTAAACAGGCTTATGAAAAAGTTGGCAAATCTGGACAAATTATTATTAAAGATGAACCAGGTGATAAAAATACGTTAACAATTCAAAGAGGAATGCAAATTCAGAGAGGTTATTTTTCACCTTATTTTATTACAGATACAAAAAAAATGGTTGTTAATTTTGATCAACCTTATATATTAATTAGTAATCAAAAAATAAATTTAAATGATGGTGTTCTTATACGAATTCTCGAACAACTAATTTATGAAAAACGACCTTTTTTATTAATTAGTCCTGATATTGAAGAATCAACACTTTCAACATTGATATTAAATAAAGTAAATGGTATTCTTGATATTGCATATATAAAAATACCAGAAGATTTTAATTATCAAAAAGTTTTATTAGAAGATCTAGCTTTATATACCAATGCTAAACTTATAAAGTTTGAACGAGATTGGAGGAATCTTAAATATTTGGATTTAGGTCAAGCCCAAAAAGTTATTATTACAAAAACTAAAACAATGATATGGGCAGAAACTAATTTCCAAGAAAATATTATTAATAAAAAATGTCAGGAATTAAAACAGCAAATACTTTTAAGTGACTCTGAGTACGAAAATGAAAAAAAAGAAGAAAGAAGAAAGAATTTTAAGGGTACAAATGCTTTTATAAATGTAGGTGGTATAACCGATTTTGAAACCTCAGACTTAAAAATGCGTTGTAATGTTGGATTAATTGGTGCAAAAAGTTGTTTATATGAAGGAATTTTACCTGGTGGTGGTAGTAGTTTTGTTCAAATAAATGAAGAAATTGAAAATTGGTCTCGTATAAATTTATATGGAAATTCTTTATCAGGAAGCAAAGTTGTTCTTAAAGCTTTGCTTACACCTCTACAACTCTTACTTAAATCAAAAGTTGAGAAATCAGCTATGACCTCAAATCATTTTAAAATTTTAGATGAAATTACAAAAAATGAAGATTTTTATGTATCTTATGATATAAAAAAAAATAATTTAATAAATATGTATGAATCAGGAATTATTGATTCTTTTAAGAGTGTGAAAATAAGTTTACAAACAGCTAAATCGTTAACTTCTTCGATTTTATCGATAGCAAATTTAATTATTTAAAAATTTACAGTTAAATTAGAAGTATTTTGATAATTATTTACTTCTAATTTAACTGTAAATTTTTATAAATAGTTTTATATTAGATTTAAAGCGGGTATAGTTTAGTGGTAAAACTTCAGCCTTCCAAGCTGACTATATGGGTTCGATTCCCATTACCCGCTCTTCTTTGAATCCGAAATGATTGACATTACCATAACTTCTCAATCGTTCTATGTCGGGTTCAACAGGGGAACGCCCATTCTCAGACATTATTACTAGCGTAAGGTATTGGATTATTCATAGTATTACAATCCCTTCTCTTTTTGTGTCTGGCTGGTTATTTGTTAGTACTGGTTTAGCTTATGATGTTTTTGGTACACCAAGACCAAATGAATATTTTTCACAAGATAGACAGCAAGTACCTTTAGTAAATGATCGCTTTAATGCAAAACAAGAATTAGATGATTTAACAAAAGGACTATAGGAAAAATGATAAGAAGCACAAATCAACCTGTTGTATATCCTATTTTTACATTTCGTTGGCTAGCAGTTCACGGATTAGCAGTACCAACAATATTTTTCTTAGGTGGTATTACGTCAATGCAATTTATTCAACGATAGGAGAAAAATTATGGCAAGTTCAAACGCACCAGGCCCTAACCCAAATTCTAGCCCAGTTGAATTAAATCGTACATCTTTGTACTGGGGTCTTTTACTGATTTTTGTATTAGCAGTTTTATTTTCAAGTTATTTCTTTAATTAATCACTTGTTGAATAATCAAACTCTTTATTAATTAGAGATTTTAAAATTTAAGGAGAAAGTTTTTTTATGGCAAGTGCTGGACGTGTCCCTCTGTGGTTCGTAGCTTTTATTGGTGGCTTAGGAGTAATAACTATTGTTGGAATCTTTATTTATGGTTCATACTCTGGTTTAGGTTCATCTTTATAAAAAATTTTTATAAAGTTTTGAATATTATTACTAAAAAACTATAAAATAAATTTGGAGAAATTTATTTAAAATTTCTCCAAATTTATTTTAGTTATGATCCAAAAATTTAGAAACTTATACTTTAAAATTTGTATGTTGATGGATCAAAGACTTCTCTATTTTCTTGTTCAATATATAAAAATAAAGATATTGTAGCAAAAAGAGGAAGAACTAATCCAACAATTGGTACAAAAAGACTTGGTAATAAATCAATCGACATATAGTTATTGTTCCTTTTTATTAGTAACAAAATTATTATAAACCTATTTATTGTTAATATAAATTTTTTATTATTAATTAAAAAAAATTATTAATTTTTATTTATAAAAAAAAATATAATTAGTATCTAAATTTTTTAGTGGAAAATTATATAATTTTAAAAACTATTATTTTCCACATTAGAATTAATTATATATATTTATAAATTTTTAAAATTTTAATTATTATAAACTATTTCTATATTTAAATTCATTTCAATACCTAAGTTTGTAATAAAAGATTCAGATTTTTGGAATTTAGATACATCTTGCCCTGACCATATTGGGATTTCTCTATATCCTTCTAGAACAAGAAATAAACCTTGTCTCGGAATAGGCGTTTGAGTATAAACTATTTTTATTGATTTCAATTCTCGAAAACTATATGAAAAAAATAAACGCTCATTTTTTCCAGGATAACCCTTAAAAGCTAAAGTAATTTGTTGATTATTTTTTTCAAATTTTATAAGTCCAGCACCAATATTTGAGATTACCGAAAAGAGCAAAAATCCTCCTAAAACAAGAGCTGCACTTCCATAACTAAGCAAACTAAATGTTTGAGCATTAAATGTAGGAATTATTACTTTTTCAGAAAAAAGAGATAAAAAACCTACATAAGAATAAGCTCCAATTCCACCTAATAGCAAAATAATCGGTATAAAATAATTTTGAAGCTGATTATTTCCTAATAATTTAATTTGCCAATTTGACTCATCAAATTCTATCATACAAACTCCTACTACTATAAACTAAACTAATATTTCCTAATAAAGTTAAAAAAGATTGGAAGATAATTAACCAAATTAAATCCGTATAATTAAAAAAATAATGCCAAGTTAAAATACAAACGCCACTCAAAAAAAATATTCCTAATGATGTTGTTAGATAAATGATTTTTTTGCTTTTAATTTGATAAGCATATTGCCAACATATTTCAATAAAAGCTAACCAATCAATAACACTTAAGCTATGTACATACCAGGTTTGAAGAGATAAATTTGTCATTCGAACTGATTATTTGATGATTATTTTCTAAACTCTTATTTTTTATCTTACTTTTATATTTTTATAAAAGTAAGATAAAAAATAATCAATACATTAAATCAATTTGATTATTTTTAGTCCTAAAAATAACCCAGATGCTGCTGAAATTGAAAAAACCAATAAAGCTAAATAATATGTTATAATTGTCATCCGTAGAATTTACCCTTTATTAAAATTTAAAATGTTATTTTTATTATATATGAATAAATTTAATAAGATAAAAAATAAAAATTTTTAATTAAAAATATTTTTAAAAAATTCTATGTTATAATAATTTTGGTATATAAAACACAGAAAGATTATGGTAAGTTTCATTAAGCCTTATAGGCAAGACCCCTTTGTAGGTCATTTAGCTACTCCAATTACTACTTCGGCTTTTACAAGGGCATATCTTCGACTTCTTCCAGCTTACAGACCAGGATTAACACCTTTATCTAGAGGGGCAGAAATTGGGTTTGCACATGGTTATTTCCTTGTTGGTCCGTTTTATACATTTGGCCCATTAAGATCAGCAGAATTTGCGGTATCGTCTTTAGCAGCAGGCTTGCTTGCTGCAATTACTTTACTTTTTATTTTAACTGCTGCTTTATCTATCTATGGTCAAGTGAGTTATGATGTTTATGATAATGCTTTACTTGTAAAACTTGTAGGTCAAACTTTAGGCTCTACAGAAAGTAATACATTACCAAAAGTAAAACGAACTAGTGAATTAGATACTTTATTAGGATGGCAAAAGTTTTCTGAAGGTTTTTTCAGTGGTGGTTTAATTGGTAGTATAATTGCTGCTTTAGGAATAGCTTTATATTCAACATATCTTTAAATTGTTTTAAATGCTTGATTTTTTATAAAAAATCAAGCATTTAAAATAAAATAAGTTGTTTATAAAAAATTATTTATTCTATACTCATTCATATAGGGGTCGATGCCCGAGTGGTTAAAGGGGACGGACTGTAAATCCGTTGGCTACGCCTACGTTGGTTCAAATCCAACTCGGCCTATTATGTTAAGTTAATAACAGTGTTTTTTTAGATTCTGAAGTAAGTCCTATCATTTGTGAATTACTTTTTCCTGGTGCTACCATTGGATAACAATTTTCTGTCTCATGTACTTCAAAATCAATAAGTAAGGCTTGATTTTTTGAAACAATATCAGATTCTATTTCTAAAAATTCTTTTAAGGAAGTTACCCGTTTACTTTTTATTCCATAAGATGCTGCTAATTGAACAAAATCAGGCATACCATCTTTCATTGATGAATGTGAATATCTTTCTTCATAAAAGGATTGTTGCCATTGACGAACCATTCCTTGCCAACGATTATTAAGGATTAAAATTTTTATTGGTAAATTATATTGAGCTATTGTTCCAAGTTCTTGTAAATTCATTTGAAAACTTGCATCTCCAGTTATACATATGACATTTGAATTTGGAAATGCTAATTGTGCTCCAATAGCTGCGGGTAAGCCATATCCCATTGTACCTAATCCTGCACTCGACATCCATTTGCGCATATTACAGCGTAAAAATTGAGCAGCCCACATTTGATGTTGTCCTACATCTGTTGTAAAATAAGCATTTGGGATTAATTCAGCAACTCGATTTATTATCTGCTGAGGAGATAACGTTTGGGGAGCTTTTGGTATAACTAAAGGATGTTTTTCTTTCCACTTTAATATTCGTTCACGCCAAAATTTTGTTTGTGTGGGATCATAGGATTTTGTTAAACTTGAATATTTTAGAAGTTCACGTAAAACTTTTTTAATATCACCAAGAATAGCAAGATGAGGAATTTTGTTCTTACCAACTTCATGTGGATCAATATCCACTTGTACGATTTGTGCTTGAGAGGCAAAATCTTCTAATTTTCCAGTAACCCGGTCGTCAAAACGTGCTCCAATTGCAATTAATAAATCACATTCACTTACTGCAAAATTTGCGTAAGCTGTACCATGCATCCCTAACATACCTAAATATAATCGATGATTTTCATGAAAAGCTCCTTTCCCCATTAGAGTTGTTGTAACAGGTATCTCAAATTTTTCTGCTAATGAAATCAATTCACTTCTCGCTTCTGATAGAACGGCTCCTCCACCTACATATAAAAGTGGTTGTGATGACTGACGTATTAAAGTTAAAAGAGAGCGAATTTGTTCAAATTGTGTTTGAAATAAAAATTCATATCTTTTTACTCGAACTGTATATTGTGAATAAACTGGAGAATAAGAAGAAATTTCTTCTAATCCAACATCCTTGGGAATATCTATTAAAACAGGAGCAGGTCTACCGTTCCTAGCCAAATAAAAAGCTTCTGATACAATTTGGGCTATATTTTTTGCTTCTAACACAACATATGAAGCTTTAACAATAGGTTTAGTAATATTATAAATATCAACTTCTTGAAAGGCATCAGTTCCAATAAAAGCTCGTCCTACTTGCCCAGTGATAATTAGCATAGGTACGGAATCCATGTTAGCTGTTGCAATACCTGTAACTAAATTTGTTGCACCGGGTCCTGAAGTCGCAAAACACACTCCCACTTTCCCACTTGCTCGTGAATAAGCGTCTGCTGCATGTGCAGCACCTTGCTCGTGCCTTACTAAAATATGTTGAATTAATTTTTCTTCTTCCCAGAGATATAATTCATCATAAATAGGTAATATAGCCCCTCCAGGATAACCAAATATAGTTTTTCCCCCATTCCTTACAAGACTATCTATTAAAGCAAATGCTCCAGTATTTAATTTTCTAATTTGATTTATTATCTTCACGTTATGACCCTCTTATTAGTTTCATAATACCAGCGGGCTGCTTGTATTTTATATATTTTATTAGTATAGTAATTTTATATTATTTTATGAACAATTCGATGAGTTATGAAAAAATGTAAAACAAGACGATCAGCTTTAAAAAGGTATAAAAAAACAGCAACAAATAAATTTTTACGACGAAAATCATTTAAAGGGCATCTTTTACAGAAAAAAACTTCGTCTCGTAAAAGACGTTTATTAGGATCAGTAACAGTAGGGACAACCGAGTCTTCAACAGTAAAAAAGTTTTTTAACAAATAGTTTATTAAAGAATATTAAGGTAAAAAAAAATGGTACGTGTAAAAAGAGGAAATGTTGCTCGTAAATATCGTAAAAAGATATTGGGTATGGCAAAGGGCTATGTAGGTTCTCATTCTCGACTTTTTCGAGTTGCAAATCAACAAGTAATGAGGGCTTTAAAATATAGTTATAAAGGTAGAAAAGATAAAAAGCGTTGGTTTAGACGTTTATG
>ERZ1066128.52-NODE-52-length-51407-cov-52.927228_pt1 | contig 51407 bp, 51 predicted proteins | sample MGYA00382775_ERZ1066128 | MGnify/ENA primary metagenome ERZ1066128 (study PRJEB33369, sample SAMEA5778358) | biofilm metagenome | biome: Industrial cooling water; feature: Water cooling tower basin; material: Biofilm | place: United Arab Emirates | collected...
CAGATAGCTCAGGGCTACTGAAAACCCCATCCGCCTATGCGGTGGGGTAGTTTATAAGGCATTGACCGAGATTGAGATTGGGAAGGTAAAAGTTTAATGGCAAGCGAAAGCCAAAAGATAAAAGCGATGGAGGCGGAAATCTCTCGCCTCCGTAAAAAACTGAGAGAAATGAAGACGCCTTCGTTCGATCTCTCCCTCTCGCAGTTGGAGGAACTGACAGGCATCGACAAACCCACTTGGAGCAAGTGGGTTTCGGGGAAAAAATCCCCAACGCTGGCAAGCCTTGTAAAGGTAGCGCCAGCGTTGGGGATGACACCGGGACAGGTGGCGGATGCGATCTGTTTGAGACAGAAGGCATCGCTAACTGTCCCAGTCGATTTCAAAGACTAGCTCCTCATCGCGGTTTGTATGGGGCGATTCGCGATCGCATCCCACGTCGGTGCGATTCCCCAAGGTGGAGTCGCCACCAGCCGTATCGACCCGCAGCATAAAAAATCCCACCATGCACCCCACAACTAGCGCCGGATCGTCGGCGATTCCCCAGCGCTGGGATAACGTACTTAAAGCTTCCCTTGTAGGGCGAGAAAGCACGACGCTCTCGCCCTTCTTTATGCCCGCGATCGCGACGAACCCCAGCAAAAAACTAACAACCATCGCTGGATCTGACGCGGGGAGGTCGAACTGCTCTGCTAAACTTGCCAACTCTTGCCCCAATGGTGCAGGGAGCCATACCCTCTGTCCCTCCCTCTTGACTCTAGGCATGTTGCATCTCCGCCTTACTCGCTGCAAACTCCCCCGACTTCATCGCCGGTTTCACGTGCTTGAGATAGATCGACTCGACGTTGGCAAAGATGGGGTCAAGATCCTTGCTTACCTTAATCCCTACCGACTTCAACGTCGGCGCAACGCCAGGAAGATTGCACCCGCCCCCGATCGCGATCGCCTGATACGGTGTCCCCTGCCTCTCTTGAATCGACAGCCTTGCATCTCCTGCCGCCTGCTTAATCCACGCAGGCATCACCTTCCCATAAACAGCAGTGAAGTCTATCGCCTTTCCCCCCCTGCGATAGAACAGCTTATTTTTCTTTTCCCGACTCGCCTCAACTAACGCGATCGCGATCGCGTCCAGATCCGGACAAACTCCACCCAGCAACGCTCGAAATTCTTGATGCTGGCTTAGCATCCCAATCAGTTTATGGGTTCCGTTCGCTTTGGGTTCCGTCGCGCGCACGATCGCCCCATCGTCATCGCGCAACGAAAAGATCGAGGTAAGATACCCCAAATCCAACACCCCAAACCCATACCCCTCGCACCCGTCATCAACCGCGACATTGAGGGCAGATCCTTCCCCCACAATCCCTACCCTCGGCAACTTAACCGTAAAACCGTACTCTTCCCCAGCTTTAATAACCGTATGCGCCCCTTCCAACTTTTCCCGCAGCAACGCCCCCATACTGTTTGGGTCGTGGTGTGATGCAACTATCCCAACTTCGTACTGCCCTGGACGCAGCTTTACCTTTTTGATCAAGCACGCGAGCAATAAAGGTAAGGCGTTTTCAACCTTGAGAATGGGCGATGCTGCCACATCCTCTGCGCTTAAAAGGCGATCGCTCACCGACTCCCCAGCGAAGTACCATCTCCCTCCTAACCCAAACGCAGCCGGATCTACCAACCGCGCATCACCAACCAAGATATTTTTTTCCTCTGCCCAGCTTAGCAACGATGGCAGATATGCGAGTGTCGCAGGCATCCCCACCGCGCTTGCCTTAATTTTGATTCCTCCCGCACCCAAGTCTGCCGCACAGAAAATCTTCACGTTAATTTCTCCTAAATCCCTAGTCTCTAGATTATGCCATAACTCACGTTTTATCCTCAATACGTGCTGGCAAGGTGAGAAAAGGTACTCGATCTTAAGTGCGATCGCGTTACCCTTCTCACCTTTAACCCGCGTATTGAGAATACTTTCCCTTTAATGACATAACCCTTCGTAGTGCTTTAGATCGGGCATGAGGGAGACAGTGGCGATCGCGGACAACCCAAGCAAAATAGGGCGGGTGTTGGCGATGCTGACGGGCTTGAGGCGCTTGTATTGCTTCATAGCCGCTTGACGCTCTTGTCCGTTGATCAGCCAACTATTTTTAAAGAGATTTTCAATCACCCCATAACTTTCGTTAACGCTGCCATCTGCGCTGGTGGTGCGGTTGCCCAAGCCCAAAATATTTAGGTTGCTGCGGATATTCGCGTCTGCCTCTATCCCCAGCGATTCGAGATTAAAACTCTGCACGTCGGCGATGATTGGCGTATTACAGGCTCTACCGTTTAGGATTAAGTCTGCGATTTTCGCCTTGTACATGCTCGCGTTGATTTCATCCTTCCAGCGCTTGGAAGAAGCAAGATTTTTTAGCGATAGTGCGATAGATGTCCAGTCCGCCAAGATTAACCGAGCTGGCGGAAAGTGAACCCTCGGTCGTATCTGCGTGCTGCGCTTTTTGTAGATCGACCAAAATTTGTGGATGACTTCGAGCGCAGAGGTTGGATCTTCTAGGTCAAAGAAGGTTACTTTGTTCCTTGGAATAGCCTTGGCGTAGTCGCTTTTCTGCACGATCGCGTAGATATCTGCCTCTGGGCGAAGTTTGTAGAGTTCGGTCAACCACGCAGTCTCAAAGACCGTCTTCCCTGCTCCTGTCGTGCCAACGAGCATCGTGGATTTTTCGGTAGTGAGCAGGCTTCGCAGAACTTGCCAGCTAACCAACTCGCTTTCAGGATCGAGGATGCGCGCGTCGGGGTTAATGCCGACTTTCAGGATTGAAGCAACCGTGCTGTGGAGGTGACTTGGCTTGTCTTCTTGGGTGTCGTCAGCGATCTCGGATGGGTATTGGGCGACGGGAGGATCGTCAAAGCGGTTTGGATATGTTACCGCTTCAACAGGTTGTGGGTATGGGGAGAGGGCTGGCTCATCCTCATCATCGTCGCGTTCTTCTGACTCATCTCTATCCCCAAACGCCATATTTCCCGCCGCTAGCTCCTGGGCAATTAAATCCTGTAACTCAGATTTCGCGATCGCCGTTGAAACCTTATTTTCGGCGTATTCCAGCACCGACGAAACTGTCCCCTCGGTTAGAGCGCGTTGCAGCAATCCTGGGTCGGAAAGATCGATTGTCCCTTCTGGTAGGGCTGATTGCAGTTGCTTGAGGATGGGCAGCATCTTAGTTAGGGCTTGGATTTCTAAATCCTGAATCACTACCGTCTCTTGCGCGAGCAGCCTATTTCGCACCAACTGCTCCTGCTGATCCTCAAGTAGATCCAATGCGCGAAGCTGAAGGCGATCGCCCCTTTCTTTAAGTCGGTTGTACTGCGCCGTCACCGATTCGTACTGCGCGTTCAATTCCTCTTTCTCTTCCTGCCACTTATGGCTTTCGTAGGTCGCGACAGCAGCAAAGATTGCTGCCGCGATCGCGCATCCTACCTTGTTGTACTTCCCCTGCCTTATCCCGACTAGCAGCACCAAACTGGCGATCGCAAGGATCGCAACCCTAACCCCTTTCTGTAGATTTAGCCCCGACAGCTTATTTCTTAACTCTTCCCGACGTTTGCGATAGTCCATGTCTCCCCCTTAAAAACGAAACGCCGACCGCCACAAGAAACAGGCGGTCGGCGGAAATTGGTGCAAGTGACGTAGGTTTAGTTCCCTAATATTTCGGCGAGGTACGCTCTGTACGCTTCCACGTACTTGTTCCCCTCGCCGGATGTGATGGCTCTGATGGTCGGAACGGAAGGTGTTGCTGTAGCGCTAGGGGCGACAGGTTTTCGACCGCGATATTCCCCTTCAAACCTCCCCGCATTTTTGCATCGGGATAGATTGCCAAACTTCCCTTGCCCAAACGGACAAAAGGCGTCGAACGTTAGCGACGGGGCGTGGCACATGACGATCGGCAGTCCCACTGCGATCGCCCCCTCATAATCTTCCGGGCTTAAAAAGTCGTTCTCCCCCTCTCCCCCTGGATGGGTGTGGAAGAGGACTAAGGGGAGTTCTGATAGGTCAAAACTACCAACGTAGTGGGTTCGGGGTGTGGGCGAGATATTTGGTATTAACTCCACCTCCCCCGCATGGGTGACATACCCCCCGACTTCTTCTACCTCGCCGTAACTTGCTGCGATGTTGCGGATGGCGGCGATTTCCCGTTCGCTAAGGGGTCGGTTCATCTTCTTCCCCCGGCAGGATTTCTAAAGGCGATCGCCCTGCGATGTTACCGAGTGCGTAGGCGGCACGCTTCTGTTCTGGTAATGTCAGGTTGGATTGTAGCCTCGCAAAGATAGCGGCGTAATCTTCCTCCTCTGTCGCGCTCAGTCCTTCTGCCAACCCAGAGGCGATCGCGATCGCGATCTTGCTGCGAGCTGACGTGCCGATCGCGATCGCTCTGTTGCGCGTCGCCTCTTCCACTTGCGCGATTAGCTCCTCAAGCTGTAAGAGGTTTTTTTGAGATCCCTCAATTATCTTGCCGAGCAGTTCTTCAATGTCGATTTTTTCTTGCTTGGACGGGTTGTCGTTGTCGCGAATTTTGACCATTTTCTTCTCCTTAAACGTAGTGATGTTGTTTTGTCCCTTGTAACCACTCCTCTACTCGGATGGGGTTTGCCGCCCCTGTGAGGTAGAGCTGTTGCGTCGCAGTTTTGGATAGCGCTGCCCGTTGCTGCCTAAACTTGGCTTCTGCAAATAGACTGCGCTTCTTCGCCGCCAACATCTCTGCTTTCGCCTCCTCAACCGCCGCGTTGCATCGCGTTGCGGTTTGGCGGTAGCGTTCCCACGCTGCGTACTGCCTCTCTTCCATCTGAGACGCGATCGCGGCAATCTGCTCGTTCAATTCCGAGAGCGTATTCGCCCCTCGGAGGTTGATGGCGAAGCGATCGCTCTTTCTGAATTCGCGACTTTGAACGAACGATTTTGCGGTTGTGGTGTAGGTGGGATCGAAGAAGTCCCACACTAATGGTTTTGCGTTGGCCTGGGCGATCGCGTCAGCATCGCTTACATCTGTCGCGTCGTAGTCGAGCATCAGCAAGTAAATAGGGATGCCCAACTTTTTAGAAAAAGCAATATCCCCTTTGGTGAGGAAATCAACCTGCGGGTTTTCAGGGCAGGAGTGGGTAGATATTGCCCCTGTCTCTGCATTTAGTAAAATCGCGCCTCTAACGGCGTGGGCAGAATTCCCCCACTCACTTCCCCTTTTTTCCTGCACCCAATCGCAGTGCTTCACTCTGGTGTGGGAATGTACGATCGCGATCGCGTCTCGCTCCATCTCAGATAGGAACGCCCCATCTTCTACCTGATGCTTGCTCCAAATTACGCCGCCAGTTTTTTTTACATATCCGCTGGCGCGATCGCCGCCTCTTATTTTGCGCGCGATCGCGATCGCTTCATCACCAGACACTTCTCTCAATTCTCTTGACTCTCGCATTCTTCTACCTCCGATTGCGCGGTAGATATTTCTGGGCAAATTGTGACGAACGCAGCATGTGTTCTTCCGCCGCTGTGGGAGAAATTTGCGAAATCTCTTCCTTCGCCTTGCCTATCCTCCCAAACTGGAAGGCGATAGTTTTCATAGCATCGCTCATCGCCTCAAACGTGTTGGCGGCAGCGGTCGCCATTCTGGAGGATGCCTTGAAATAAGCAATTTCTTGCTTACTTCTTTCCTCTACTAGCGTCGCCTCCGCGTCCCACCCAGAGACCGTGGATTCAGTGAGAGCCTTGGCTTTGACTACCTCCTCTTGCAGTCTTTCTGCTTCTTCTTGCGTGAATTGCCTGAATCGCTTTAACATCTTCTTCTCCTATTTCTTAAGTAATTCCAATAGCTTGCCAATCGCGCCTTTTATCGCGTTTCCCGCCGTCGCACAGGGCGAGCTATTAGCCAATAGCTTCTGCCTCTTCAGTAACTGGGTAATTTCACCAACTGGAGCGCGGCGGAATTTAAACCACTCGCCAAATACCTGCGCTTCTTTGTAATAGGAATGCAGGCACTTTTCTGCCCTGTTCATGTCGCGAACCAGCCAATAAACCAGCAGTTTTATTGGCTGGTTGAATTGCATAGATACCTCTTCCCTTCTTCGATAGGGGTTGTTTGATAACCCTATCTTGAAGTGATAGGGAGATTTGGTTTGCTTCATGAGATAGACGTACTGCGATCGCGGCTTTACTTTCTTGCTCGCGATCGCAAGCTTCCCCTCGCGCTGACTTTTGGCGCTTCTGAAATCGCGCTTTTTGTCGTAAATCGCTTTATAAAAATCGTAGTATTGGGGCTTCAATTGAGTCCCCCTTTACTCGCCTTTACTAAAGCCGCTCCCCGCGTTGGCGCAACATCCGGGATTTCTACAGACGGCAGAGGGGTGGTTTCCGGTGCTTGGGCAGATGTCGCCTCTTGCGTTGCTAGACCCAGGTAGTGCGCTTCAATTTGACGCACCCGATCCGCTGTGTAATGCGCGAGGTAGTAGGCGTGAACATCTTGTTGTGCTTCTGCCTCCACCTCAAGGAATTTTTCTTGCGATCGCATGACGCCATACGCGATCGCTGAAACTCCCACTACTCCCGCCAAACCCCACAAGGGAGCTGCCCGCATTTTTAGGGGCAGAAGTAACGTCGCTCCTACCCCTAAAAGGCAAGCCCCCTGTCCGCACCAAGACAAGCAAGCCGCTTTCTTATAGAGGGGCGTTTTTAGTTGCATTCCGGCAATTTTGGGATTGCTGCTCATGGCTTTACCCCAAGAAACCGAAGATAGCGCCAACCGCAATCCCAGCCGCCAGACACCAGATGATGCGATTTTCCGGCGCAACTTGCGCGATCGCTCCAACCAACGCGATCGCTACTCCCAGGATGAGGAGATACCTTGATTCCCTATAAACCCTTGAAAGCACTGAGAGCAGATTTGAGCCAACCAGCCCTATCACAAACGGCAGCGAGAAGTCTTGAAATCTAATCATGCCGACCTCCTGTTGGGGTTGGCGGATGATGTACCATGTTTTTGTCCTCCTGTAGGCCAATGCTATGGAGAGGAAAGCCGCGTGCTAGATGTTTAAGATTTAGCACGCGGCGCTTGTTTTCATAGTAAGATTGTTGCACGGATGCTGCACCCACGCAACAATGTTTATAGAAAATCTGGTGAAGATGCTAGAGGAACAAGGCTTATTAGAAGAGCTGGAGGGGAAGCGCTCGATGACGGGGGTGCTTCCTGTGACGACAAACGTTAGGTTGTTAATCGCTGAGATCGCGCTGGGGAAAAGTAGGTCGCAGGTTTTGACAGACGCGATCGCCGCATACCTCGATCGGAACGAAGCAAGTCACCAACTGGAGATTGAGGCGTTGGCGGCGATCGCGGGGGTGCCCGCAGAGGAATATGTAGCGAGCATCCTTAAAACTAGGACGCGAACAGCGAGAGGGCTAAAAACTGCAACTTGATCGTTGGACAAAGCTACCCATTATTCCTCAATCGTGGGGAGCTTTTGCGTTTTGTTCGGTTTATATACGGTTTTTAACACTTATTCTGTGGCCTAATATTGGTCACAATAAGACCACAAAGTGGAAAAGTATATGCCCCGCAGAGATAGATGGTTTAGTTGAACTGAACGACCACGCAACTTGCTTGCATTTGTGGTGCTGCTTAGAGGCAGATGTATTGCCTGATTTTTCTTGGTTTGGGACGGTGTAAGCAATGGAAAAACTGCCCAAAGATACAGGAACAATTGCTGTATGCGCTTTGAGGTATTGCGTAGGTCGTCGTACTTACATGCCCTCGCTAGTGATTGATTGGGTGAAGGCGAATTGGGAGTTTTTGTCAGTGGCCGATCGCCAAGTTATCTATCACGACACGAGAAAGGCGATCGCGTCGGGGCTTAGCTTGGGTCACGATTGCGATCGCGATACTTGGCTTGAGTTTCTAAACTGGCTAGAGCAGCAAACGTCGTAAAAGTACTAGATTTTCTGAAAAACAAAAACGGAGTCTGTAGCAAGACTCCATTTTTGTAACCATCGATACCTCGATGGTTACAAGGAAAAATAGGGAAAGTTGGCACGAACTTTCTTTAAAGGCGATCGCGCTCATCCTGCCCTCCGTGCTGCAAATTGAATAATTTTGCTGTCGGAAGAGGACTTTAAGCGATCGCTTGGGTTTTTGAGCGAGATCGCTCTCCTCGTCTGTGGGATTTGTAAAGAGGCAGCAGGAGGATCGCTTTTTTGATCCCGGACAAACTCAAATAAATCTCCAGGCGTAATTATCTTTTGTTCACCTCTTGCTTCGTAGGCGCTGCATAGCCCTTCACAGAGGTCATTTAGTACTCTTCCGCTTATCTGCTCAATTTCATCCAATAGTTTGAGTCTTGAGATAGTTCTTGTAGACAAACCCGATCGCTCGGATAGTTCCTTATTGCTAATTTTTTTGTCCGCCATTAACAGACGCAGTTTCCAGCGAAGCATTTTTTTGTTTCCTTTTACTTTTGTTCATAAGCAAGCTTCTCTCTCTTTGAGCGCTTAGGGTGACGCTTATTCTATAATCATAACCGTTTTTAGGACAGGCTTGTATTTTAAGCGTCAGGCTTGACGTTTATAGGTTAAGCCTGGTAATATGAAAAACATAGAGGCACAGGGAAAGCGACCAGCCCCCACCCCAAACGGAACATAGAGGTTGCACAGTTACCTCAGAACCTTGAAAAATGGAAGCGATAAATTAAGTTGTTTCTGGCTACCAGCGATCGCGGTAAAAGCCGCCAAGCAGGTGCAAAGCCTGCGATCGCTTTTGGCTGCGTACATTGCTTGCAGCTGTGACAGCTCGGAAAGACGGGCATTGCGGTGTTCTGGACGAATGGTGCGAGACTCGCTCTTGCACCTTTTACTCCGACAAAAAACCCGGCTGCGAACCGGGTAAAACACATTTTCATTTTTGGTAATCAATTATGACAGTATGCGTAGAGCGATCGCTAAATACCGCGATCGCAGTTCCACGAATCTTTACCAAACCTAGTCCGTTAGCGGAAGAGGGCGATTTTTTTCGAGTCCCCTTTCTGCCTATCGTGAAGGTGGTTCATCGGTTTTGTGTCGGGGATGAAGTTTGGTTAATCGTCGCCAATAGTCGAGGCGATCGCGAACGATGGATCGTTGCTTGTAAAGGCGATCGCGGTAGCGGTCGGTTCAAGAAAGCTGCTTAGGTTTTTGGCGATCGCGTGTTGGGTGTGCGGTCGAAAGCGAAGAGTTACGCACACGGGATTGGCGCACCAGGGCGCTGCTTAAGATTTGCACCCCAAGCAGTAGGTTCGACCCCTACCAATTCCCTCCACTGTCACAGTGGTTTTCTCCAAAAGGATTGTCAAAATGGATAAGTTTTTTTTAGGCAAATATTGCATTGTCAGAACCCGATCAGCCGGAGTATTTGCAGGAGAAATTGCCTCTTTAGAGGCCGGAAACTGTTTGATTCACAATAGTCGAAGGCTTTGGTATTGGGATGGTGCAGCCTCCTTAAGCCAGCTTTCCCAAGAAGGTGTGAAGCGACCACAAAATTGTAAATTTCCCTGCGAAGTGCCTACACATTTTGTGTTTGAGGTAATAGAAATATTGCCTTGTACAGAAAAAGCAATAAATTCAATTAAGGGGGTAAAAGTATGGGAAGAGTAGGCTACGGCGACGGCTACGGCTACGGCTACGGCGACGGCTCCGGCGACGGCTCCGGCTACGGCTACGGCGACGGCTCCGGCGACGGCTACGGCTACAGCGACGGCTACGGCTCCGGCTACGGCGACGGCTCCGGCTACGGCGGCGGCTACGGCTACGGCTACGGCTACGACGACGGCTCCGGCTACGGCTACGGCGACGGCTACGGCTACAGCGACGGCGACGGCGACGGCGACGGCTACAGCTCCGGCTAAGTACTACTTCATTTAAGCGATTCAGTTTAAAGCTGTCTTGCAGGTGCGATGCCTGCGATCGCTCTGACGAACCTACGGGAAAACCCAGAGGCCGAATCGCATGACCCGTATAAAAGTGCGGCTAACTGTCAAACAGGGTGACAGCCGGAGAGACGGCGCTCTAGAGCTGCGATGTCAGTAAAAGCCGCCAAGCAGGTGCAAAGCCTGCGATCGCTTTTGGCTGCGTACATTGCTTGCAGCTGTGACAGCTCGGAAAGACGGGCATTGCGGTGTTCTGGACGAATGGTGCGAGACTCGCTCTTGCACCTTTTACTCCGACAAAAAACCCGGCTGCGAACCGGGTAAAACACATTTTCATTTTTGGCAATTCAATTATGACAGTATGCGTAGAGCGATCGCTCTACGCATGAGCCGATTTCATCCAACTTATTTAGGAGTAAAAATGAAAATCGAATACGACTACTTGTTGAGTGCGCGGTTCTGCCCGCAGAAAGGCGAGGTAGTTTACTCGCGACAATTATCGCGGAACGTTGTGGTAGTTGATGTCGTTGCTGACAACATCAACTATGAAGGCTGCTCCGATTACGATTGCGATGATTATTGTGTCGCCGTCTTGGAGGTTGAGCCATGTCAGAGTTGACGTGGAGCGCGATCGCTGTCAACAATCCCGCTAGGGTTAGGCGATCTGGTCATCAGTTAGATGGGACGATCGTAAAGATTGTTAGCCTCGATCGCGATCGTCAAGTCGCAACAGTTAAAAAGCTGAAAGGTAACAATCGATATTACGTCCCCATTCCTAATCTTTTGCCAATTCAAATTGTAAGAGGTTAAATATGCCAATCAAAGGACTTACGGATGAAGGTGCAAGGAAAAAGCGCCAACAATCCTACTGGTCTGGTATCCTCCACAAAGGAACCAGGAAAATCAAGCGTCAAGACGGTAAGGAAGTGTTTGGAAAGGATCTTGAGAGATTCTTTCGCTTTGAGCCTAAATCTGAACTGGCTCGCGACATTCTGATGCGCGCTTATCCAGAGGCGAAGTGCGATCAGAATGGGGATGTCATTCTCCAGGAATTAGATATTTTTGCGGCGACGAGCGAGATCGCCTCTACTTTTTGGACTGGCATGCGCGAGTGGGACGGATCGGTTTTAAAACGCGAGTGCGATCGCGAAACCATCTCGCTCGAAGCAAAAACTTGCACGGATATTTACGGGCATGTGCGGACAAAACCCGTACCCTGCGAAAAGAGATGCGCGATCGCAGATGAGGATGTCGGCGTGCAATGCCCCTTGGGATGCGTACAGGAGGGGGCGCTGACCTTCTATCTGTACCTGCCTCAAATGTTGGCTCAAGGGTTGCACCTCCCTCACCCATGCAAAATGACCGTCAGCGGATACACGGATCTGACCGGCATAGATGAGACCCTACTTCAAATAGAAGAGATGTACGGTTCCATCAAGTCCTCGCCCATTGCAGTTGGCACGATGGGGAATGTTATTCCCCTGAAACTTCGGCGGGTGCAGGTCGATATCAAGAGGCCAGTCCTTTCAAAAACCGAGGTAGTTCAAGTCCTTGGAAAAGATCAGCCCAAGCGGACTGGCAAGAAAACTGACGCGACAACTTGGGCAGTATCTCTGGAAGTCAATCCGCATTGGGTTGCGGCATATGAGGCGATCCAACAAGCGCAGATCGCGATCGCGATGGGCGCGCGTCCAAGCGCGGCACTGCTACAAAGGTTGCCGATCGATATGGCACTAGAGCCTGCGGTTGAGGTTCCAGCACTCCCCCCAAGCCAAGCAGTTGAAGATCCGCCTATCCCTATTTATGCGTCCGATCGCGAGGCAGCAGAAATTTGGGCGATCGCGCAATCAGCAGGTTGGACGAAAGAGGCGCTTAGGTTGATGTTGTTGCAGTCGTTTGGCATTGCAGGCTCTAGGGAAATTCCCATTGAGAAGCTGCCAGAGATTGCTAAGGTAGCTGGCGATCGGGCGATCGCAGGGCGATGGTTGTCGGTTGATGAAAGTTCAGCAAATAAGGTTCGTTAAAGCGAGGGAAAAGTCGTGCAAATCAACATAAAGTTTTACGCAGAGCAAGCATCAAAAAAAGAAGCAGAGGCTATTTTCAAGGTTCCTATCAAAAAGATAATCGAGAGCATTGCTGCTTCTGTTCCAGGGTGCGAGATCGATAGAGAAGATCTTGATAGTCTTGGCTCTCAAAACCCATCCGAACTGTCAGGAGCGATCGAGTGGACTTGGGCTGTCAAGCAGGAATTCAACGGATATAGCGGAATTGGCATGGTTTGGCTCAACACCAAATTTACCAAAGACCTACCGTTTACCAACGTGGACACAGTTGATTCGCAAGGTCGCAGGCTTCGGATGGAGGTAAGAGTCTCGTGACAGACAAGGAGAAGGAGAAAGCGAGGGTGTTTGTGTACACTCGCGGCGATGGGAAATGGATCGCAATTGAGGTTGTGTCGCAAGCTTGTATTGCGATAGAGAGGTCTGAAACTTTAGCGCGTGACTGCGCGATCGCCCGTCTCGACGCAGTGAAATAAATACCAAGAAAGGGGAGAGTTCGCCGCTCGCCCCTTTCGGTACACCCACTGAGGCAATGACAACGCGATGGTACGGAATGCTCAACTGTAGCGAACCGCGCTACGGTTTGCTTGCATCAGTTAGCTACGCTTGTTTGATTTGCCGCGATCGCCATAGTTGAAGACTGTATTAAACGTATTTAGTCCTTCGGCGCGCTTCATCCCCAAAAACTTTAAGGAAAGTACTTGAAATGAAAAAGATATTCAGTTGGGATGAGCTGGTGTTTATGGTCTCAGCCCTTAATGGGGTTATTTGCAGTCCCGGCACATTCGCTGCAAATCTTTGGGGTCACGTCCCCTACTCTGGGGAGGTTGGCTCCAGGATTGAGCCGAACATCTTGCTCGGGAAAGTATCAAGCCTTTCCTCAAGCGAGCTTGATATTTTGCATTCCCAGGTTGCGGACTTTTGGGAAGGTCAAGATGTTATCCCCAGCCTTCGCGATCGCATGAAAGCAGTTGGGTTGCTGGAATGGGAAAAGTAGCGCCAGAGATCCAGGCAATTATTGAAGCTTGGATCTCTGGCAAAGTTGAGGAGGCGATCGCGCTCACCAACGCGATCGCCCAAACCCAGCGGCGTTGCGTTGTTTGTGGAAAGCCCTTAGCGCGGCAAGCGAAGGGAGCCTACTGCAAGCAACATCAGCACAAAAACCCTCTGCAAAAAGAGAGGGTTAAAGCCGCAAAATCCAAGGCTCGTGCTAAAAAAAATTAAGCCTCGCACGGTCTCGGACGACCAAATAAATATCCCTGACCATAAAGCTTGCAGTCGTGTTTGGCTGCAAGCAATTTTAATATTGTCCAGGTATGATCGCACTCTACAGATTCCGCGATCGCCGAGATCGACAAGCTTGCCGCAACCTGAATTACTGCCTCTACCAGTACCATCCCTATTTGAGAAAAGATCTGCCCTACAAGCACTCCAGGGATCTTAATTGTGTGAGGATGTAGATTTTGCAGCAATTTAAAGGAGTTGTGTCCGGTCAAAAAATCGTCAATTGCGATTTCTGCTCCCAACGATTTTATTATTAAACTTTCTTGATAGTTCTCAAATTTTAATTGCTCTGTTATTTCAAATACAATCGTTTTAGCGTCGCATCCGCAAGCGTCCGCTAAGTACTTAAATCTCAAAGCAAATCCTTTCTTCTCAAAAGATTCGCTGCTGACATTTACATGCGTCTTGTGACTTGCGCTAGCGTATTTTAAAGAGTTTTCAATCACCCACCAATCTAGCTTAGAAATTAATTTAGGATAAACCGCGATCGCCTCGATAAACTCACCTGCCGCAACAACGCGATCGCCATCGTTGAGCCTCAATAAAATTTCCTCTGCATACAATTTTCCGCCAGTATCAACGATCGGCTGGCAGTGCAATTCTAGCTGATTCAGCTCTAATGCCTTCTCTATACGAGCTTTCCAGTATCTGTGCGGCGTAAAATTGTACCAGCGCGTCCGTATATATTATGCCATCGCGGAAAGTTCGTTTGAATATTGAAGTCACAGAAGAAGAAAGAAAAGCGTTAAAGGCGATCGCCCTAGATCTTGATACTTCGCTGACCGCGATCGCTAGAGAGCTTTTCAAGCAATACATTAAAGAATGCTTGAGCAACCCGAAATTGCCCAGTCACATCAAGGAGAAAATCAGCGATTGTTTGCGCGATTGAGTACTTGAGTACTTGAGTACTTGAGTACTTGAGTACTTGAGTATTTGAGTACTTGAGTATTTGAGTAAATACTCTAGAAAATATACCGAGGTAATTATTTCCTAATATTTCTAAATTTGTATTGTTAGATAACGCAATAAACGATGAGCGCTAAACAGAAAGCAGCGATGCAAATGGTGCTGTCGCTGATAGTGGTGTGCCTTTGTGTCTATAAACTTGTAGACAAAAGTTCTTTATCTGAAGAAAAGACTTTGTATTGGGGAGGTTTGTTGGGGATTGTAGGGGCTTGGTTGCCTTCTCCATCAGAATCTCAAGAGCGACAAATAGTCGCAGCTAAAAGCCCAGAGGAGGAAGTCTAAGGTAGGCTTGGTGCATTTATCAAAAATGATGGATGGGGGTAAAAGTGAAACTATTAGTGTTGGCGAAGGATAGTAATAATTTAAGCAAAATAAAATCTCAGTACCCAGCAGATCAAATACTGCCAGTTTCTAGCGTCGATGGCGCGATCGCCGCATTGCGATCTGCCTATTACGACTCTGTAATTGTCTCTGGTGCGACTGAATCTGAGCTAAAAAAGATCGAAGGATTTGGCGTTCCGACTATTTACTTTGGATCGGATTTTCAATGCCAATTACCTCAGTACGGCGGCAAGAGTGAAACGGCGATCGCGCTCCGAAGCTTGCAAAAGCAACGCGACATTACCGAGTTAGCGAAAAAAGTCGCAGTCTTGGAACACCAGGCAGAAATTCGCGAACAAAGAGTATTCGATCTGGAGAAGCGATTAGATCAAGTAGATATCGATTTATATGGCGATGCAAAAATTCCCGGTATTGCCGATGATGTGCGCCTTTTAAAGCACTGCGCGGAACAAAAAAAGGCCGATCTTTCCAAGCAGAAAGATTCTCAGGAACAGTGGAAACTCTGGGCGGCTGGGGCTTTGATTAGCTTAATTACCGCAGGAATAGCGTGTGTTCCTACTTTTTTTGAAGGGAGTGCCAATGTCGAGCCTATTCCAAGTTCCGTTCGCCAATCTGCCAAATAGTGGTTGGGTCGAACTGGCGATCGCCAAAGCCAAGATCGCCTGGTTAGATAAAAAACAAAAAACTGGGGCGATCGCAATGCCCCAGCCGCTTCCCGAATACCTTGCTTGCTCAACCAATCACAGAACACAGAGTTAAAATATCACAAAGTATGCAACAAATGCAACAAATTAATCAGATTGGACTTGATTTAATCAAGTCTTTTGAGGGCTATCGAGACACCGCTTATCTGTGTCCAGCAAACGTTTGGACAATTGGATGGGGAACAACAAAGGGAGTCCATTCTGGACAAACCATTACGCCAGAGGAAGCAGAGAAGTTCCTGAAGCGCGACTTAAAAGTTTTTGAAGCACAAGTAACCGAAATGGTGAAAGTTCCACTTACTTCCAATCAGTTCTCGGCGCTGGTTTCTTTTGCTTATAACTGCGGCGCTGGAGCGCTTAAAGGCTCAACGTTGCTGAAAAAGCTAAACCAGGAAGACTACCTCGGCGCTGCTGAGGAATTCTTGAGATGGAACAAAGCTAACGGCAAGATGCTGGCGGGATTAACCCGCAGGCGAGTTGCCGAGCGACTGCTATTTCTGAAAAAAGATTGAGGCACTATGACAGAACAAGTTCAATTAAAGCTAACAGAATGGGGACTTTTAGACCCCGCATTTGAAGTTACCAATCAAGGGACAATCATTCGTCCTTCAGTTGGTAAGTGGGGGTCGCAGTCTCAAAGCGCGTGGGAAAAGTTGGCAGAATTGTTCAATCGCGACCCTGCCAAGCCCGACATCTCCGGAATTAACGCCCCAGAACCCATCAAGAACTCTGGCGATGATGTGGCGTTTAAGTTGGCAAAATACTACCAAGATCGCGGTTGGTTTCTGGCGCGCGGAAACGACGTTTTCAACTTTGTTGGTCTGGAAGGACTAGATCCTGGCTGGAAAAAGAATGGCGATCGCCCCGATTTCTATAACGATCTGTTTGTCGCGTTTCAGGTGGAATTCTCTGGCGCGTGCAAGATCGTCGGCAAATGGAAGCAAACCACCGAGCCAGGACGCCGATGGACGGAGCGCCCCATGAACCCAGGCGGTGCAGCCCGAATCTTTATTGGATCGGGCGGTGAAGGTTGCCAGTATAAGGCGTGGCAGGTGGGGACGCACGGGCAGGCTAGACCTCACGAAGCGCTGATCCAGACGGGGGGAGAGGTTTTAGTATGTAGAGATCTAAACAAAGATTACAAACGAACGGGCGATCGGATTGATAAAGGCATGTTTGGCCTCAATCTTCACGCCGGTGAAGGCGAAACCATTGGCGCGTGGAGTGCTGGATGTCAGGTGATTCAAGGCTTCGCTAACCACGAAGCGCGGATGAAACTGGCGAAACGCGATCGCAGGTATAAGGCTAACAATCGCTACACTTTTATCTACGCGGTGGTTGATGGAGCGAAGATCTTCGGCTGATGTGATATATTGAAATTGCTGCTCCTCTGCAAGCGTAGCCAAACAGATCGCACTATCCCAGTAGAACGCGATCGCTCCATAAACCAAACGTAACGAAGCCCGGTCAAGAGAACTTGACCGGGCTTCATCTTATGTATGCTGGCACTGTGCCACTTTCTTTCCTTTAATGGTTGACCATTAATTCTGAACTTGATATATTAATGGTGTACCAATAAAAGAGAAAGCCAATAAACGCCCAAGCAGTTGCCCAAGTTGCAAAGTTCTTAAAAGTCAGCCCTAACCAAATTAAGCGCTGCGAAGAGTGGAGCAAGGTGCTGTTTGTGGTAGTGGTTGGCTCGCGTCCTCAATTTGTAAGCAAGAAGGTGTTGGTGATGGAATCTTTGGAAGAAAGAATGAAGAGGTGGGAGCGCGAAGAAGACGAAAAAGTTGCCAAAGCCGAGGCGATGGCGGCGAGAATCGGCGATATGCTGCCGATTTCAGATTGCACTCAGTACGACAAGTTGTACAGCGCCGCTATAGAGGTGCTGGAAGGTGAATCAACACTTGAAGAAGTGGTGGACGTTTTTCTCGTAAAAAGTAGCGATATGCTCACGTACCAAGGCGAAAGATTTGAAAGGATGAATTTTGGGGCGGGCAAAATGTATGGGTGGATTTCCGTCTCTTCTCATGGGGTCAGGGGGTCTATCACCAATGCTTCCCAAAGCGAGATGGAAATGTTTCGGGTAGCAAAGAAAGAATCTCAATCTGCGATCGCAGAAGATATCTGTATAGAAGATATTTTGCCAACAAAATCGTGGAACGTTTTCCCGGATTTAAGAAGCGCAAAGCCAGGTCGCCCACAAGGTTTTAGCCCCATTCTTGGCGAGGATGGGGCAATGGTCAAGAAGGCGAAAGCCTGGTCAATGCCTCAATCTGATTGGGACTGGCTAGAGTCTCAGTCCAATCAAGCGGAAACGATCAGGGACGCGATCGCGATGTATCGCTTAATGCGATCGCGTCAAAAAACAAATAGCATAGGAGGAGAAAAATGCTAGACGCAGATAAAGTCCAGGATACGGCACGTTTTTTTATCTTAGATTTGCTTAAAGAAGTTTGCGATGAAGAAGACGTGGTAGAATTCCTAGATAGGGTCGCCTACGATCCAAGTGAGTGGGGTGAGAGTGACTTTAGCGCGATCGCCAAAGATCTTTTCCCTCTCTGGATGCCAAGAAAAGCCTCGATTGAGGAGCGCGATCGCCTCAAAAAAGCAATTATCTCGGATCGTGAGCGTTTGATTGCTATGCTTTCTCTGTATCGGAAAGAATCCATGCACGCAATGAAGAAGGAGTTCTTGCGCGCGTAAAACCCCAGGGGATTTGAAATATCAAGAATAAGCTCGGTGCTGCTTTTTGCAATGCCGAGTTTATTAATTGTCCGCTATTAGGCAAAGCTCAAACCCCCAAAGGAAACAACTGCCCTTGGGCAGGAGCGATCGCGGGTGCTGGTGGGAACGCGATCGCAAACATTGGCGGATCTGAGTACCAGGCTGGAGCGATAAAGATGGCGAGAATGTCATCCGCGATCGCGGTACTAGGAAGCGCATTTTCAACGCTCCTTTTTTGTTTCTAAATGCGATCGCTAATACTTTTAACAACTTGATGAGGCACGGCGTTTTTTGTTAGAATCTCCACTATTTTGGACTTCTGCTGCACGCTTAGATGCAGTCCTCCCACCGCTAGCAACGCCGCTAAATTGCAAATTCCCTCTTCTAAATCTTTAAGCCCTTTTCCTCGGCTCAAGATTGTTTGAAGTCTTAATATTGCAAATAAGATTCCAATTAGCATTTGAAATTGAGCCGGAGTACTGGCGATCGCGATCTGACTTTCTATATGAGCAACAATGTCGCCATACAAAAGATCCTCCCACAGATCCGCGTAAAGTGAATTGTACCAATTAGATGATTCCATTTTTTTATTAAACAACAACGCAACATCCAGGTAAGTATATTCCTAGCCACGCCCAACCAAAACCAGTATCGTTATCCTCCAACCTGATTTTGATTCTAGTTCCAGCAAAGGAAGTTGTGTTTAGGATCGCAGGTCTAATTCCACTTGTATCTTGAGGCATTAAAGCATTTAGCGTGGTATCGATCAAAACCGCATTGTCTACAGCTCTTAATATTTTTATTCTTTTTAAATGACCGTTGGTGTTTCCTCCGCCAGATAGAATCAAGAGTAAAAAATTGCTGAGGGTAAGATACCCAAATTCGATTGCCCCCGTTGCCGATTCTCCTGATGCGGGGTTTCCAAAAAATTCAGGAATGTAGGAACGCCAAGCGTAGCGCTCTGAAGATTGATTGTATAAGCCCCAATTTGAGTCTCTGTAAAGAATTTCGTTTAAGGATGAAGAAGAATATGACGAAGAGGGCGTCGATGGCGCGTATTGATTGGTGGAAGCATTGAAGATCAGTGATTGCCCTTGCGTTGGAGCAACTGGACTTACATCCACCCCCATAATTTTGGCGGCGTTCCAAAACGGGCTGCTTGCCTCGATATTGCTTCGGGCGGTTGTGCGACTTGTTAAATCCGAAAGGTTGTTGCCTGCTTGCAAAAAACCCGATCGTGCCAAGCCTTGAAGCGTCGAGGCGTTTATCCCTGCATTGTCGGCGTCGGTTCGCAATACGGCTGCCAGTATATCGCTGTCAGATAAAGTCTCCCCATCAAATAGCTGTTGCCAGTCGTCCCCTCGATAAATCAGGGTCAAGCTATGATTAGGCTTGATTGTCCACGTATTTTTAAATAATCTCAATCCGCTGTTTGCCAGCGTCGCGCTATCCTGCAAGGTTATATCCTGGCTCCCAACATTGATTAATATCAATTGCTGGAATTTTCCCGACGCTCCATCTGCGATCGTAGGCGTGCTGGTTAGCGCGATCGCAGAAGCCGAACTAATCGCGACAATCGAAGCAACGGGCGCGATCGCGGTACTCGCGGTTAGGGTTTGCGCGATCGCGGGTTGCACGATTCCGTCAGTTTCGATGAAGGAACCTGCGGGCGATCGCTGAAATTGTCCTTGTGCTTGATTGTAAATCTGAGGGCGATATAAATTCATTTAGGAGCAGCAATATATCTACTCCTAATTTATCCTCAAACTATCCATCCACCCCATTTGGAATCTCTACAACTCCAGATTCAATCCGCACCTCATCGCTAGCGCGGGCGACTAGCAAGCTTTCTAGTTCTTTGACCAACTCCTCTGGTGCGTCGTTTGCCTCCAGGTAGTTGAGGATCTCGATCGCTAGCGGGGATTCGGATAGAAGGCGATCGCTTTCCCCGCTAATTACGTAAGCGCGTATCCACTTTTCGATCAATAGGCTGCGATCGCCAGATTTAGGTACTAGCGCTAGGAAAATATCCCAAATCCACAGACTTACGTGTAAATTAGTTTGCACTTTTTTATCCTGCTCCGGCTTAGGCTTTGTTCCTGCGCCTTTGCGTCGCCCACCGTGATTTGTTTTTGGAGATTCTGGCATTTTTAGAAAAAACCTCTTGACATTCCCAACTTGATTGCACTATATTAAATTCAAGCAAAAGGCATAGCGTGGAACGACCTTCCACTTGAGGCGATTCGCATCTAAGAAAACTAATTAAGAGAAACAAGATGAGAAAATTTGTTGATTTATCAAACCAAAAATTTGGTAGATTAACAGCACTTTCACTATCAAATCCAGCCCGGTATAAGGGCTTGGCTGCACTTGCTGCGGCTACCATTACGCTGTGAGGAAAACAATGAACAAAATTCTATTTTGTGATATTGATAATACGCTGACAGAAACAATCAGCGGATCGCCCTTTAAGCAATCGCCCAGCGATATCAAAATTATCGAGGGTGCAAATAAAGCGATCGCGTATTTTTCAAATAAAGGCTGGACGATTATCGGAATCTCAAATCAAGGCGGCGTGGCGGCAGGCCACAAATCGATTGAAGATACAATCGAAGAGATGGCAAACACCCTCTATTTATTTCCTGGAATACAGAAAATATACTTCTGCCCAGATTTTGAAGGTTTTGAATGCTGGAAAGTTACACGAGAAAAAGCAGATTTAATCAAACAATCTTCTTTCCCTCGATACGAATTTGAAGATAGTTTCCGGAAGCCAGGAGCAGGAATTTTTGTAATGGTTTGGAAATCTCTACCATACGTTCCTGGCAGAATTTGGATGATCGGCGATCGCGAAGAAGATGCAGGATTTGCTAAAAAAGCAGGAATTCCTTATTGTCCTGCTGATGTCTGGCGATCGCGATTCTTGAAGGGAATTCAAGAATTATCGGTAACACCCGCACAATTAGAATTTTTAGAGGGAATTAAATTATGAAAATCTGCCCCTATGGAGTATGTCTTTGAAGACAAAAGATTCCTTGCAACAATTAACTGGAGCAACGGAATTCGCCCGCGCCAAAAAAAAGAGAGCAGTTACGACTCTGGCAATTACGGCCCAGGAAATTCTTGGGGAGACAAGGGCTATCTTTAACACATTCGCGTGGCGCGCACGTTTAAAGTCCCACAGGATCTGAGATATCAAGAATAAGCTCGGTGCTGCTTTTCGCAATGCCGAGCTTTACCAATTGCCCATTGTTAGGCGGGGAAGAGGTTATCTTTCCCGCCTCGCTTGTGTTCAGAAAATAAAAACTTCCCGGAACTAAACCACCGTTACTACCCGCGATCGCGTCCCATTCTGTCGCCGTTCCTGATATCGATCCATCGCGTCGCACTCCGCCAATTGTACCGGGCGCGATCGCTGACATCGCCAATCCCAAAACCCGCGATAGTGCCAAGCTGCTGCCATTCGCTAAAACGACGCTTGACGATCCGCTAAGGACGACGGGGGAGAGTTTGGCGATCGCGCTTGGAGATGCGTTGGTGACATCGAAGTCTGGCGTTGCTAACTTGGCGATCGCTTCCACTAAATCAACCGGCAATTCCCGCACGCAGCCTTCATTCGGATCGTGACTGATGCTGGTAATTACCCCGCCATCAAAATAGTAGGCCGCCGCGACCCGAAAATTGCCAGACAGCGATCCTCCCGCTGCCACCGCGATCGCTACCTGCGGCGGATCGAATAAGCAAAAGTTTGCGTGTGGAGGGTTGGGCAAAGCCGAAACAACTGTCGATCCAGACAGGCTTGAAATAACGGCGGTTTGAGTCGTTCCAGAGACGACAGAAACCGGCGCGTTGATTCTCAGTATTTCGTTAGTTGCCACCCTTAATAAGTACAATTGCACAAATGGCGGATTAAAATTCGCCCCATCTTTGCCACCAACTGTGGGGTAATCTGCCCTCACGATTCCCCCATTTGCGCCATAGGGATAGGCTAGCGTAACCAAGATGCTGCCATTTGCGGTAATTTGATTCGACCAGGCAGAGGCACGAGAATGCCCCGGTTCCATGCCAATCTTTGCTCTTAGGGCTTCTGCGTTGCTCAGCGTTGCGCTTGATGGATATGAAAAACAATTCCCGTTTCCATCGATCGCCAACTGCTGCCCCGTTCCTCCCGGTAGAAATCCCCCAACGGTACGCTTGCTTTTAGTGGGAAACATGTAGCGCTTAATCAGTGCCGAGCCAGACAATACGATCGCTTCCCCCCCGGAACCTGGAAGAACTCGCAGGCGATCGCCCACAGGAAAAACGCAATCTTTGAACGCTTCCCACAGCCCGTGCGCCGGTTCCCCCGCTTGACCCCAAGGCGAAAGTAAGAAGCTAATTAGCGCTCCATCAACTTCGCCAACCTGACTCTTGCTGAAAAACGGTGCAACCGACAAAAGCAGCGCGTCGCCATCTGGCAGATCTTTTTCTAAAACAATGGAAAGCCGCGTCCCATCCCAATCAAACTCCTGCTCGACAGTTATCCCAGAAGCATCCAAAAACCCATCATCCAAATTGACGTAACCGTGAATTTTTAGCTTCAATTTCTGCGCGTACAAATTTGATTTGTTCTGCGCCCCGTGAAAAACGTCAATTCTAAAAGTCTCTCCCGCTGCTAGCGGACTGCCCGAATTATTGCGCCACATCAATTTAATCGGTGTCCCCTTTACGGGTGGGTGAGCAGCTGGATATGGCGGCGCGGCAATTATCGTGCTGGGACTAATCGCTTGCACCGGCGCAGCGCATCCCGCAGTTCCAAATGGCGTCGGCACCGATCCAATTGCTGGGTTCCCCGCGCCATTTAATCCGAACCTCACCCATTTCTCTCCTCCAGGTCTTTCGATTGCTCCCTCTCCCGATGGCGCAAAGGGGTCGAAACGGTAGTGACCGTCGCTTAACAAATAGCGAATCATCCCTGGTAGTACGTTTGCTCCACTTGGTAATTCGCTGACGCTATTAACGATCGGCACACCTCCCCCAGATACTGCCACGTGATCGTCGCGATACAGGGTAACTGCGCCTAGCGATCGCGCAGTTACCTGATCAAATTCGTAATTCCGCCATTCAAATAATTGGATCGCATCGGAGGCGTTGCCGGTTGGACTGTGACTGAGGCAGTAGTAATGAAAGTCTGTCGCTGCCGTTCTTGCCGCTGCGGGAAAAGTTACCCGTACCGCATCTGTCGCCGCATAATTAATTGGAGATATGGGCAAGCTTGCAACCGTGTACCCTGCCCGGTTGCGCCCTTGGAGAAACAGCCTCAAAGTCCCAGGCGCGGAAAACTGCCCAGAGCCTGGAATCAAGGCAATATTGGCGTTTAAAAAGGGAAGCCTAAGCATTCCGTGAGCGTATTCGCAGGGCATGGTTTCTCCAAATTAATATTGCAGTTCTGCAAAAGTGAAACGTGCGTAGCTCCGCACCTATCTCCAACCAATTATTTTTGTGTAAGTTGGTTGCGATTTATTGCTTGAAGACGCAGCGATCGCTTCCGCAATTTGTTTGTTAATGTTTCGTCTTTCTCTCTTAATCGTTTCTACGATCGTTCTAGCAAGCAATCTATCGTTGTTCATCAAAAGTTCCTCCTAGTTACCGTGTCGGGGAATAACAATTCTCCTAATGGCTGTTCGCCTTTAATAAAAAAGATATCCAATTCATACTGCCGTTGGTTGTTTTCGTCTCGATCGTCGAGTAACGGTTCTGGTCTTTGGGAGAAATCGCAGGGAGTCTCTCTGTCAATGGCAAGGGTGAGTTGCGTCCCTGGACTTGTCACTAAAGACGAGCCGCCCACTAACCCTTGAATCTCGACGCTATGGCGCACCCCCAGAATCCTTCTTTTCCGCCGAATCCCGTTAGCGACGTAGGTTAGGCGATCGCCCGATTTAAACTGCGGTGAAAACTTCGCGGTTAAGTTTTCTGTCGCTGAGTTCTGCCAGTTTTTAATTGTAATGTCTGTCTTCGCCGCCAGTTGAGCTTCTGCTAATGTTTTGGCGTGCGGATAGGATAGCGTTCCTCCTTCCACCGGAAAGTTCGGCTGCACGTTCCTTTGGTATGCCGGATCGTAACTGTGGGGAGTAGATACCAAGTATTGATATTTGGTCGGATCTTTCTTTTTATTCTCGTCCCCAGTAATGGGTTCTGGTGGTTCGATCTTTTCGTAGGCGATCGCTTTGCGCGGCGCTTCGGGTGGCCTGCCTTGGTTGTGTTGCAACTTGGTTATTTCCAAAGAAGCGTTAAAGCCCGGATCTGTGGCGTTGAAGTCGCTGGAATAAGAGCTGTAAGAATCATCTTGAAGCCGATTCGGTGAAAACGGAGCCTCCAGCACGCTACCTTCCATAAAATCAGAAACGTTGCGTCCGTCGTCAAATCTGCTGATGCTGTTGCGGGTATTTTTACTTTGATTGATTCGCACAAAGCTGCGATGAAAAGTTTCTTGTCCTGTTGTTAGTTTTGGTTTGGGATCGTCGGGCGGATCGTCGTCGGGATTTTTGGCAGAGGCGAAGCTGTTCTCATGCGTTGCTGATGCTGCAATGAAGTAAGTGCTGCGGTAATTCGGATCGTAAGCAACGCGGGGAACCTTCTCCCCGTTTGGTAGGCAAGTCCAGTAAATCTCTACTCCTTCAAGCTTGGAATCGTCCTTGTAGAATCGCCAGTGAGGTAGCAAGTAATCTCTGTTTTTTCCGGCGATCGCGTTGGTAAAAAATGCGTACTTAAAATTGTATAAATTGTAATCTTCGCTCCCCGGTTCTAGCGCTATAGTTTCTGGCGCTTGTGGGTTCTCTGATTCGTAGCGAGTTAGTATCCAGCCGCTAGTGTCAGAGCCTAACCTATAGCCGGTCTTCCCATCGAAGAAGTGTTCGGTTTTCTTTGTCCCAATTTGACGCCAAGCCGTCTCCCCTGCAACCCCTACTAGCTCCCCGTTAGCATCAAATAATTCGCGCCCATAAACGACAAAACCCCAAGTGTTTTCCTCTTCTCTGGTGACCACCCCATCTTCTAGCTCGGTAATTACTTCTACCTTTTTTACTCCGCTGCCATCGACGCTGTTGCAATCAAGCGACTTGATTCTCCCCGTATTCGCTGGTGGAACTTGAGGATCTTTATCTCCCTCAACTCGCCGTTCTTTTACTGATGGAATTCTGCGCCATTGGGGCGCTAGATTGTCTGCTTTGTTGGATTGGGTATCTTCTGAATTACCAGTAACCCCAGCTTGATTAAATCGTCCGTCGATTCGATGCGGCGGATAGTAATGCTCGCTGTACGGAAAAATTGTTTGGTCCTCATCTCTGAGCCTTGGTTCTTCTGGTTCTAGCAAGGCTGCCGGGATATTTCCACCTGGCGGCAAGGGATCGAAATTGCCGCCAACTCCTATCTGTTGCGGCTTAATTCCTTGTACCGATAGCGATATTTCTCCGGCAATATCCTCTTCGGCGATCGCCCAATTATTGACGGCAGAAATCGACTTTACTTCTACTCCATTGGGGTTTGAATAATTAACAAATGCGCCCAACTGCCGGATTCTGGCTTGCAACTCCTGCCCAAACGTTGAAATCGTTGGTTCGCTTGGCGTCTCAATTGAAAGTGCTGGGCCGATGTAATTGCACCCAGCAGCGATCGCGGTCTGCGCCATTGTTATTCCCGTCGCCGCAACAGTTGCACTCGCAGGAGGCTTGCCGCATTCTGGATCGAAATAAGCTCCGGTTGTTGTTACCGTACTTACTCCATCTCTTCCCAGTACGATGGGATTATCTAAGCAATACTCGTGCATCCCGCCCAGACTTACTGAAACCTGGATCGGTCGCATTGGTTGCTGAGAATAAGGGATCTCAGTTATTTGCAGGTTTGTAATGGCGAATCCTACGCCGAAAGCGGTAAAGGTTGTTCCCGGTCGCAACAGAGCGATCGCCACTTCCTTTAAAGCAGCTAAAGTCCGAAAATTAAAACTTCCCGATGGTTGTTGTTCAAACCCCTCTGACCAGGAAAACGTTCCTTCTAACGGCAAGATCCTAAACAAATCTGGGAACGGCGGCAGTACTGCGTTGGTTTCAAGTTCTAATTTACCCAACAGAACGTTGAGCGAAGTCTGTCCTCTTCCCGCAATCCTGTATCGAAGCTTGTTGGTTGCAGGATCGAAATAATAATCTAAATTCTCTCCGTTACCTTGCACCAACAACGGCTCTAGTCCTGCACCAACTTCAATCTCTCCTTCGCGAATTAGCAAGGGCATTGCCAAAGTTAGCGCCCAATCTTCGCCATGAACTGCTGTTAGTTGTCCTGTCGTAAATATTCCAAAAAGTTCTGTTGCGTTACTAACCGCAAAAGTTGGTTCTAGAATTGCCGAAGTTAGCGCGAAATCTTCTGCCATCGGCACGGCAATTTCATCAACAAAATTTCCAGGCGCTGTTGGGGTGGCAGCAAAGTCAGATGCGGGAACGGTTAGCGAAGTGTTGGAGGTTGACGACCCTGTACTTGCTTGCACTTGTATCGGTGCGCCTGGAGGTATGGCGGCGACAGTTGCTATTTGAATTGTTTGGGCAACCGGATCGAAAAGGAATTCTCCCGGCTGAATTGATGAAGCGATCGCCGCTTCAGAATAAGTTCTTCCTCCCGCTGAAACTTGACCTACCGTGCGAATTCCCGCTCCCGCTACAGATATAGTCGCTATTCCGGCGATCGAGGTAGGTGGCATCGCCAGTACAATGGTGGGAGTATCGCTGCCAATTCTAGCCAAGAAGGCAGCTTCACCCGATCGGGTGACAAACGCGATCGCTGCCCCTAAACTTTCGGCTGGTGCAACATCTAAAACTGGCTCTCCAACAATCGCAAACATGAAATATCAAGTTTCCATACCTAGATCTAGGGTACGCCAAATATTGCGATCGCTCTACGAGAATGTTGATTACGCTCTAGTCACTTGCTACGCCAACCCATTGTTAACCGAAAACAGTACTAGGGCTGAGTTCTTTAGCGCCGAATGCTTCGATTCAATGCCCTATGTCAATGTTGGTGAAAGGCCGATCGTTCGATGGTCGTCTGCCGATTTTAGTTCCGCGCCTAGCGGTAAAATATTGGCTCCAAAAACCGTCTTTATTTCCAATCGTTGGGGAGACGGCAGCATCTTAAGGTTCAATCAACTATTTTTAGTTAAGAACGGCTCTAATAAAGATGCTGGTGGAATCAACGTAAACGTAGCTCAAAATAGAATTAATTGTGGTTATAGCATGGGCGAAGGGGGTTTGTTTGTTCTAATTAGCGGCACTCCGCCTTCGCCGTTGTTATTGAAAACTTTATACAAGGCTGTTAACGTTAGCGGCGAGACTTTTCAAGTTGCAGATTTGAACAACAATTTAATTACCCTTACTTCCGCTGGTAGTATTGCTGCTATTAGGTTTGCCAATGCGGAAGGAGCCGGAGGAGCGGGGACAGAAGATATCGCGCAACTGATTACTTGCAGCGAACCGATCGTTTTGCAGGCAAGGCAGGCGACTAAGTTAGTATTAAACCCCTAACCCGTTTGCTCGTTCGCCAGTTTCGCTACCATCCTATTATCATACTCTTCTTGGGACAATTCCGATATTCCCAAATCCGTCCTCAACCTGTTAACCGCTGCTAAATCCGTATTCTCCAATACGCCCATAGACAAGGCATTAATGATGTTACTGGCTCGACCCGCCGCCATCGTCGGGTCGATAAATTTCTCTTGTTGAAAGTCGCCAAATTCGTCGCGGATACCGAAGTTTGCAGTTAATAGCGGTCGAATCACTTTCTCTATTAGTTCTTCTTTCAATGCGGCTACCAAACCTTCAATAAAAGAATCTAATATTAACCGATGTCCGGCATTGACCCCAGCCGATCCTAGCTGCACGCTCCCCTCATTAAAGATGGTCTGAGGAATTCCGTAGCACAGAAAAATTTGATTTTGCAAATATTGGCAGGATAGATTAAAGAAGTTCTCCCCAGCCGTTTGGGGGAGGTTCATCACTCTGTTTTTGATATCGGTAACGAATACCCCATTATTTCCCAGGTCTTGTGCTTGTAGTAAAACCGCTTCAGCAGCGCTACCCGTGGCGACTTCCCCGTTGCGAACTAAAGGTTTTCCCCTAGAATTGAGCAACCTTACCGTCTCATTGCTGGGAACCTGCACGACAAATAACCCCGTCGCCTGCCTTTGACCCGCGATCGCCCATTCCTTTAGTAGTAATTGCCGTGCTTTAAAAAATGGGTAAGCTACCGCTGCTTGCGGATACCCTTTGGGGTGACTTTCTAATAGGTCGTTTGTTAGATGAATAATATATTTATAATCAAGCGGAAGCTGTCCCTTGGTCGAACTATTATAAATAATCCGGTCTATCTGCCCTTTCATCCCAGCAAACTCAACCCGTTTAGTGTCAAGCGTATTCAATCTCGCTAATCGCCATTCTCCTGCAAATCCAGGCTCATTACTGCTAAACAATATTTGAGTGGCGCTATATCCTAAGCCAAAAGATTGAGCGATCTTTTTCTTGATTACCGATCTAAAGGTTCCTTTCATGGATTGAAAATTGCTTCTAATCCATTCAGTGACTGTTTGTCTGCGCCCTCCTCTAACCTTGTACATTTTTGGATCTAGGTGAGCGTAATTTCCCAGTGCTACTGATGCCCTTTGAGAAATTAAAGCCAACGCCGCGCGCGACGGCGCATCCAATCTCACCATTCTGTGCAGTTCGTCTAGCGTGTAAAGCTCGTCTCCTTGCGTGGCAATTTGAACAAATTCGTTTGCAACTTCTTCTACTAATGGCGCAAGTTGTTCGGGTGAAGGCAAATATAATGAAACCATATGTACGATTCAGTTTTCTCTCAGCATACACCTACAGCTTGGGAAGCTGCGGTATTAAAGGACTTGGGCAAGGTCGAGCAAGCGATCGCTACCCAACTAAAATCCTGCGTCAATTCTCGCGCCAAAGCATTGCTCTCTCGACTTGAGGGAGCGATCGCCTCCGGTAATGTTGATAAGGTTCAATCCGCCAAATGGACTGCCCTACCAGAATTTGAACGCATCCTCTGGGGATTGTGGCTATCGGGGTGGCGATTGGGAGGAAGGGATGCAAAGCGCGAAATTTCTCCCAAACGTGCGGCGACTCCGCACGTCTCGTTCTCCCAATACGTTGAATTTTCCGAACCTCAACAGGGCGTATCGATCAGAAATGTCCAAGCTGAGAGAGCGATTCGCGCTCGAATTAACCGTTTAAGTCGCGATGTCACGAATCAAGAATTCGCCAGAATTAGGCAACACTTACTCGCCGCCGTCACTCCTCAACCCGACACAGGCAATCCAATTAGTCGCGACGAATTGGTATCTCGCATCTCTCAAGAATTAGGTGGAGTTAGGTTTGAAAACCGCGCGAAGCAGATCGCAAGAACCGAACTAACCTTTGCCTACAACGCAGGTCGCCTCGCTACTTATCGCGAGTCTGGGTTGGTAGAAGCGGTGAGATTTTATGCAATCTCCGACGAACGCACTTGTCCGGTCTGCTCAAGCCGCAACAATCTAACTTTTCGCCTGGACGATCCGCAAAACTTAGCAGCCAGCACTCCCCCCATGCACCCGAACTGTCGCTGCGTACTGTCGCCTATCCTTGCCGTCCCAGGTCAAAGAGTAGAAACTCAAACTCCCCCCGTTGCTGCCCCAGTTAAATGGTTGGCGGCGGCAGTCTTGGCAGCGGTGCTGTTGGGCAGTATGAAGCAAGCAGCCCAAAAATTGACCGTCCCCGCTCTCGGCGTGCTTGGGGTTGGTGCAACGGTTGATGCGGTCAACGTTGTGGGAGCGATCGCCCAAGCTACGGGTGAAACTTTGGCTGATTATGAAGACGTAGGGTTGGAAGATTTAGTTACTGCACCCGTTACCGCACCTGTAGCGCAACAAGTAGAAACAGTTCCACAAGAAGTCGCCCCAACCATCCAACCCGATGAGGAAGCCTGGTCATCTCCCGTCACAGTACCCCCAACCGTTCAACCTCCCCAACCCATTCCCGCTGTTTTAGCGCTTAAAGCTGGTAGGCCAGCAATTCAGATACTGGGCATAGATCTCAACAGAGCCAGTTTTGAGGAACTGCAAAACGTGCTGCCTCCGCGTCAATTTAACGTTGGTCAGATCAACGCACTGATTCGCTATCGCAACGCCAACCCGCTATCTTCAATCGACGATCTTAAATATGTAGAGGGATTGGGAACTAAGACGGTAGAACGCCTTAAAAATCTTTACTACAACAACCTACCTTTGTCGGTTTTCATCAATAACGCCGTTAGTCCCGCGCAACTGTGGGCAAGCAATCTAGGGTTGACCAAGGCTCAAGCTCAATCGATTATTGAGGAGTTGCAGCGCAACGGTCAGTTCGCCAACATTCAAGATTTTGAAAGGAGAATGAGGCTTAAAGGAATTGGGCCAACAACGATCCGCAACATGCGCGATCGCGCCATCTTCCTGCAAAATCGCATCATTCAACGAGCGAAGCAACAAGTTGGAGTCAGCGTCGGCGACACCCCGCCGTCTCCGCCAACGCCCTACAGTATTCGAGGCGCCGATCTCCCTAGCGCTGCTAGAAGAGAGGTCATCGGCAGACCGAATCCCCCCGCAGCACCTCCGTCCCCAACTAGAACGCCTGCCCCATATCGCTCGGTTCCTCGCCAGCAAGAGGTTATCAATCCTGCCCAGCTAGAATCCCAGCAGTTGAGGCAGCAACTAACCCAAACGGGTGACGAACTTGGCTTAAAAGCCAGCGAGATTTCGGATCGGTATCGTCAGCTGATAGACAAACCCGACCAAAGGTTACAGCGACAATTAGATGAAATTGAAAGTTTGCGATCGCAGTACGACGCCAGCTTGCAAAGGTTATCGGCGAGCGAGCCTATAGTTAATCAAATAGAAGCAATTGTCAGCAATCTAGAATCTAATTTTGCTAATTTATTCGACCCCTTAGCTCCCAATTATTTTGAATCAGCCCCCCAACAAATCCAGAGTCAATTAGCAGAGATTAGGCGTTTGCAGTTGGATCTGAGCCAAGTCGGCTCGCTTTCTCCTCAAAGCATCAATAGGTTAACGCAACAAATAGAAGCCAACCTGTCTAAGTTTGAACGTCAAAGAAAGGTTCAAAAACTTAACCGTCAAATCGAGCAATTGCAAGGGGATATTCAGTCTTGGCAGCAACAAATACTAGACCGCCAACAAGTTGATGGAGCGATTGTTTCGGACTGGCGTTCGCAGTCAGTGCAGCAATTGAACGCGATGCAACGACAGTCGGAGGATTTGATGCAGCAACTGTCGGATCTGCAATCGGCGAAGCGCAGTTTAATTACGCCATTGCTCGATGCCTCTAACCAATTAAGAACCAGACTCGAACAAGTTCAATTAAGCTCGCAAGCGATCGCCTCCCGGATCGACGCGCTGCAACAAAGGCTAAATCGCCTGCCTCTGCTTAAAAATCAACTATCTCCTGAAGATCGCGTTACTTACGACCAAGTGCGCGATTTAAGAACGATCCAAAACCGCATAGTTAGCCAAACCAAACAGTACCGTCAAACTACCGAGATTGCTAACCAAAACCTGCGTAACATCGAACAATCCAGGCAGGGATATTTTGAGCGATACAACCAGCAGATTGGCGACTTTGAGCGCAGTTACAGTCCCGTCCTAGAAGACAGATTAAAAAGTGCAACCGAAGCGTTGCAGCAGCTAAAGGCCACGCCCCACGTTAATTGGTTGCTGCAATGGGATGGCTGGACTTTGACCGACATTCCCAGCGATTTGGCGATCGCGCTTCAAGGGATGGAACCTCCAGGCGCGCGCAGTGCTTTGCGCGAATTGGTGCAGCAAGCCAAAACCAATGTCAATCGAGTTGCTGGAAATATTGAGTCAATTAAACAACTTAGCGAGTTTAAATATTTAGACCCCCAAAATAAGCAAGTTCTGTTTTCCAATCTGCTCAACTTTGCTCAAGATTGGGAAAATTATTGGGCAGGAGTGAGAACTAATTCTCTTAATTTAGAGAATATCGGCTCTACCAGGAATAGGCTGAATAGCTTATGGCGAGACATTGAAGCAGCAAGAACTTCTGGGAACGTCCAGAATGTTTATCCTCAAGTAACGCTGGAAGATGCTTTAGGGTATTCGCGTCAAGTTTTAATCGATCTAGAAGAATGGGAGCGTAAGTATGGAGAATTGAAAACTTCTCGCGGTGGAACGACCGATTTAGTCCCTGCGCCTATTGACGAATTAAATCGTAAGGTAACTCAATTTAAGCAAGATTTATTAAACGAAATTGGTCGCGTGAGGATCGAACAATCGCAATTTATCGAGCAAGCGTATCAAGATGCGATCGCCATCAAAGAAAGGATCGCTGCTGACACAAACCGCAACTTCACCTTTGACATCAACAACAAGGCGATCGACAGACAATCTTTACTGCAACAACTAGACAAGCTAACCGAAGAACTAACCGACCTCCGGGTAGCGGGAACCGATAGGCGCATCCTGCAATTGCAGCGCCAGCGGCGAGAATTGATGGCGCTTGATGCTCAACTTCGAGTCCAATTAGCTGGATCGAGTGGAGATGCTTACAATGAGCTAGCAAGGCAGGTCAACGCTGGCGTCGAACAGATTCAGGAGATCGACCGCACCATCAGTTCCCTTGCCAAACCCGTCGAGATTGTCATCCCGCCCGATCGATCCCGCGCCCCTCAGATTCAATCCCTGGCTGACGAGCGCGATCGCATCATCAAACAATTGCAATCCAAACAGCAGCAAGTTGACGCGCTTACCGCAGCACCAACTACCAATCGTAGAACGCAGCAGATTGCTAAACTGCAAACCGAAATTGCTAAAGGGAGCGATCGCGTTAACCAGATAACGCGCGAAATCCGCGAGTTGAGGTTGCCACCAGAGCAGTATCGCCGGTTAAGCGAGTTGAAGGAGCAGTTAGCGGTTCTGGAGAGGGATCTATCTCAAAAGCAGAAACAGTTAGGAAACACAACTCGCCAGTTGCAAAACTTGACAGAACAGTTGCAAATACTTGGTGAAGGCTCTCAGCGCGGGCAACGATTGCAGAAACAGATTGAAGGGCTTCGGGTTAAATCTGACGCTCAACTTGCCGCGCTCGTTCGGCAGTCTAGCGACGTTGGCGAATTGAAGCGCGCGATCGCTGATATCCGCAATGATGAGGAAGCGCAGTGATGCTTTTTTGCAGTTCCAACAGGCGCAAAGTGAGACAAGAAAGGCTATAACTATGGCATTTGCTGTTCCACCTTCGATCTTGGGTTTCAAAAGTGACGACAAAAGGAGCGAGCGTACTATTACAATTTGATTATAAATACAAAATTTGAATCCCTTTATAGCCGTCCAACAAAGACTGTTTAGCCGCTTGCTCCTAACAAGCGGTTTTTGTTTGTAGTTCTGCAAATATTTCTGATCGCTTCATCTTCAATCAATGTCAGCGCCTCTAGTATCTCATCTGGCGTCGCCCATTCAAGAGCCGCTTCTAATCTTGCTAGATCGTGCGCGAGGCAGGACAAGCTTGCTGCCAAGTTAATGACGATTAACTGTCTTTCTTCTTCTTTTGTCAGCCTGTGAAACCTTGGCATCAATTAAAACAATTTATTTCTACTCAACTCGTACTCAGTAAACCTAAACCGAAAGCCTCCGCTAAAAAGCCTTCTGGGAGAATCGGGAACATCTGTGCGATCGCATCTAGCATATCCTTTCCGAGAAGCGCCGTCACCATCCAATCCTTCAAACCCTCCTAGTTTACCCTTCCTAACAACGTACCCTTGAGCGTAATTCGCCCAATCAACGCCCGTGTAATCGTGCATTGTAATTAGCGCGTATTGCTTGAAATTGCTCGACAGCGAGAGCGCTGCCAGTTCTTCCAGACACAATCGCAACTCGTGCCTTTGGTCTTTTACCGTGATACTGCACCCAACTCGCCTGCGAGTTACGGTAACGCCTACACCTTTAAAGAAGTCGTAAAACTTGCACTCTTCTCCTTCAATAATCTCAGCGTATTGGGAGTGGGGAACTTTTAGGTGGAGGTTGGAACCGGCGAACAATTCGGGAATCGCCGGGCCGTATTTGGTCGATAAGTGCGGCGGACAAAATATAATAACTTTTTCAACAATCAAACTCATTGGCGCAACCTCTGCTCAACTATTTTCCACACGTTGTCCATGCTGTTTAAGATTTCGCCTTCTAGCTTCTGGCCTAAATCTTTTTGGTCTTTAGATTCTAAATGGATGTGGATTTGATTTTGCAATATTACATCTCCTTGTAAGGTCTTAGTTGGCTTGCCATCGCTAGGCTTTGATGCAATCTTCGCGTTAGCTTTTAAATCTAATACTGGTTGCTCGACCGATACTTTAATCGGCTTTAATTCAAACTCCTGCATTTGCGCGATCGCGTCTTTCCTGAACCGCTCGAAGTCAGGAACGATGGGAATTGCAACTTGCGGCACTCCGGTTGCCACCCTACTACCGATAGCGCCTGCATCCATCAACTGCGTCGGGGTGAGATTTTCCCCGCGATTGGAACGGTTGAAGGCGTCAAGCATTTGCCCGACTTGGTACGAACGCTGTCCCACTTGGTTTTGAGGTATGCCGGTCAACCGGCTCATAACTTCTTGATTTAACTGCCTCAACGCGGCTTTTTTCGCGCTTTCCGATGACATGTTGTTGGCAAGCTCCAGCCGCGCCTGGTCAACAGCGGTGCGTTGCTGGTTGCCCAATCCTTCCCGCTGGAAGTTGGCTAAAGTATCTTGAATCAACCCTTGTCGATCGAGCATTTCGGCTCCAAACCGGAGGCTAGCTTGCTGTTCTAGCTTGGCGCGTAAATCTAGCAGGGCAGCTTCCTTGTCTTCCGCCGACGCGGTGGGCGATGCCAGCGTTTTAGATAGTTCGGCTCTGGCCTTGGCAACTTCTGCTAGATTTTGAGACTGCGCCATCCGGTTGCGGATTTTTTCAGTCTCCAGTTGCGCCTTTTGTTGGGCTAGGTTTAATTCCAAAACTTGCCGCTCCATTTGTTGCTGAGCGGTGAGCGATCGCAGTTTAATTCCGGCGATGGTTTCGGCTAATTGTTTCTTCCGGTTCTCGGACTCGGTGGTTTCAATGGCTAATTGCAGGTCGGAAGTGACGCGATTGGTTCTTGAGTCCAGTAAAGTTTTCTGCGCTTCTAACACGGTTTTCTGCTTATCCAGAACGGAAGTAAGCGCTTCTTGTTTTTGTACTTGGGCTTCGGCGTTAAGTTGACGCGATCGCTCGGCAAGCTCGATCTGTCGCACCTGTTTTTCAATCTTGGCAGACAGTTCGGCGTGACGAGAAAGCGATGCTTCAATTTGGGCAGTTTCTCTGGCGACAGCTTGACGCGATCGCAACTCAGCTTCGGCGTTTTGGTTGATTTCTAACTGCGTCGTCTTTTGTTTTTGTAAGAAACCTTCTTGATTCGTTAATTGCTTACCTTGTTCCTTGAGCGACATTACCTGCAACTCAATCGCTTCGATCTCGGCGCGCGACCTACCTTCCATCCTCGCCTTACTCAACTCCATCTGCGTTTGGAGGATGCTTCGCTGATTCTCGATCTGCGCGATGCGGTTTGATGAGGCTTCTTGTTCCAGGTTCAACGCGGCAATTTGTTGGTTAATTCCCAGGCTTCGCAACTCCGATTCTTGAGTGCGAGACAAGTTGTTAAGCCTTGCCTCTGCCATCTGCCGCTCGATGGTGGCGCGGGTTACAATGTCGCCCGTAAGTTTGAGTTGATTTTGTAACCTAGCTTCTTCGTTTTGTTGCTGAGTTTGTGTTAGTTGGGTGCGACTTTCTACTAGCGATTTTTGCAGTTCTAGGTTTTTGGTCTGGTTGGCAAGAGCCTTGTTACCAGATTCCAATCCCAAAATCTGCCTCTGAGTTTCATTGTTAAACCGCTTGAGAGCCTCTTCCATCTGCGCTTGCAATTGAGCGCGCTTCGCCAGGGCAACCTCTACCTGCGCTGATTCCCTCGCAGTTGATTGGGTAATGGCTAATTGTTTCTGAGCATTGGTATTGATTTCAGATTGCTGCTGGGATTGTTTGGTTAGTAACCCAGACTGATTATTTAGCTCCTGACCCTGCTGTCTGTAGGATTCAAGTTGTAACTGAATTGCGCGAATTTGTTCGGGTGACTGTCCCTCAATCTGCGCCCTTCTTAAATCAAATTGTGCCTGCAATATATTGCGCTGATTCTCTGCTTTGGCGCGTCGATTTTCAATCTGCTCTCGCTGCAACGAAAGTGCGGATTGTTGTTGCTGAATTTGCAGGTTGGCGCGTTCAACCTGTTGATTAATGACCAATGACCGGGCGCGATTTTGAGCTAGTTGAACTTCTATCTCAGCGCGACGCAGCGAATTTTGAGTTAGCTTGGCTTCGTTTTGTAACCTGGTTTCATCGGCGGATATAGTCGCTTGAAGCACCTGGCTGCGACTATCTTCTAGTTGCTTGGTTAGTTCCAATAACTTAATTCGACGTTCCGAAGCGCTAACCTGTGCTTGCAGTATCAGCGCTTGTTGTTGCCCGTCGTTGGTTAGTTTTCTACCCTGTTCTTCCATCTGCGCTTGCAATTGAGCGCGCTTCGCCAGGGCAACCTCTACCTGCGCTGATTCCCTCGCAGTTGATTGGGTAATGGCTAATTGTTTCTGAGCATTGGTATTGATTTCAGATTGCTGCTGGGATTGTTTGGTTAGTAACCCAGACTGATTATTTAGCTCCTGACCCTGCTGTCTGTAGGATTCAAGTTGTAACTGAATTGCGCGAATTTGTTCGGGTGACTGTCCCTCAATCTGCGCCCTTCTTAAATCAAATTGTGCCTGCAATATATTGCGCTGATTCTCTGCTTTGGCGCGTCGATTTTCAATCTGCTCTCGCTGCAACGAAAGTGCGGATTGTTGTTGCTGAATTTGCAGGTTGGCGCGTTCAACCTGTTGATTAATGACCAATGACCGGGCGCGATTTTGAGCTAGTTGAACTTCTATCTCAGCGCGACGCAGCGAATTTTGAGTTAGCTTGGCTTCGTTTTGTAACCTGGTTTCATCGGCGGATATAGTCGCTTGAAGCACCTGGCTGCGACTATCTTCTAGTTGCTTGGTTAGTTCCAATAACTTAATTCGACGTTCCGAAGCGCTAACCTGTGCTTGCAGTATCAGCGCTTGTTGTTGCCCGTCGTTGGTTAGTTTTCTACCCTGTTCTTCCATCTGCGCTTGCAATTGAGCGCGCTTCGCCAGGGCAACCTCTACCTGCGCCGACTCCCTCGCAGTTGATTGGGTAATGGCTAATTGTTTCTGGGCGTTGGCGTTGATTTGATTCTGTTGCTGGGATTGTTTAGCTAACTGCCGCCCTTGATCTTGCAACAATCCTTTCTGTTGAGTTAGCGAAGTCACTTGCAACTTCGCCGATTCAATTTCAGCCGGACTTCGCTTTTCTAGTTGAGCGCGCTGTAACTCAATCTGCGCTTGAACTATGGCGCGGTTGTTTTCGACGATCGCAATCCGATTTTGAGTTTTTTCTCGTTCCAGACTCAACGCGGATAGTTGCTGGTTAATGACGAGCGATCGCGCTTCTGCTGCTTGGCTTATCGCTAAATTTGAAGAGCGTTTTTCGGCAATCTTTACTTCGATATCAGCGCGCTTGAGGACGTTGCCCGTTAATTTAGCCTGATTAGATAGTCTGGTTTCTTCTGCCTGCTGTTGCGCTTGGACTACGGACACGCGACTATCTTCTACCTGCTTTGCCATTTCCAAACTCTTAGCCATCAAGTTGCTTTTTTCTACCTGCAACTGCATGGCTAATACTTGTTTCTGCGCCTGATTAGCAGCAACTTTAGCTTGGTTTTCTAGCCTCGCTTGAATTTGTTCGCGACGCGCCAGCGCTTTTTCTACTTCCGCAGATTCCCTCGCCGATTGCTGTTTGATCTTCAACTCTTCTTGAGAGTTCTTAGCAATCTGCGCCTGGATATTTTTACTCTGTTCTAGTTGAGTTCCTTGTTGCTGCAACAGTCCCTGTTGATTCTCTAAGGATTGAACTTGTAACTCTAATCCTTTCAACTGTTCTGGGGTCTGCTTCTCTCGCTTCGCCTTTTCCAGTTCCAGTCTGGCAGTTGCTAAGTTGCGCTGGTTTTCAATTTGGGCAATGCGGTTTTGAGTTATTTCGCGATCGCTAGCCAGTTGATTTAATAAGGTTTGGGTTTTAAGGCTTCGCTGTTCCGCATCTTGGGTAATGGTTAATAGTTTTGCCCTGCGATCTGCTAATTTAACTTCGATGTCGGCGCGCTTAGTAATATCGCCAGTTAGTTTCTTCTCGTTTTGCGACCTTTGGTCTTCCGCCCCAGCGCGTGTCTGGATTAAAGATAACCGGCTATCTTGCAGCGATCTGCCCAACTCCAAATCTTTAGATTGAAGTTGCGATTGGTTAATCTGGCTCTGCAATGCTTGAGTTTGAGCTTGCGCTTCGTTTGCTAATTGTTGCTTGCGCTTTTCTAATCGGCGCTCGTACAACCTATCTTCATTTGCAACTTCATCTGCCTTAATTTGCTCCCGCAGCACCCGCGCTTGACCCTCTAATTCTACGGTGCGAAGGTTGTATTTTTTATATAGTTCGATTTGCTTATCGAGTTGGGATAGTTGCAATTTAGAAGAGTCAATTTGTGCGGCAGCTATCTTATCTTCTGCCTGCTCTACAGACAACACTCGTTGTTGTTGTTGCGCCTTGTAAATGTCAATATCTCCCTTTAACTTATCCTGCTGCTCTTTTAAGTTGCCCGCTTCAAATTCGCTAATCTGCTTCGCCAACGCCTTGCGCGATTCAATATCTAAATAGCTACCTTTGACTGGCTTGCCTTCCACCATCACTTCAATGGTGGAATTATCTAAGACGTTGGTGAGTTTTTCGGCTACCCCTTTGGCGTCAAATCCAGCAACGTTGCGATCGTAGTTTTGCAGCGTTTGGTCAATTACTGACTGTGCTTCGGTTCGTAACTTGCTGAGGTCTTTGATGAAGGTTTTATTATCGTCTGAGTACTTGTTGCTAAAAGATTCAAGTAGGTTGTTGTAGGTTTTGGTTGGATCTGCTTCTCCAACGATCGCTCTTTGCAAAATTGGCAAAGTTTCTTGCTGATACTTGAGAATCATTTCGTAACTCTCTTTCATCGCATCGTTACGTTTTTTCAGCGTGTCGATTTGCGAGTTGAGCAATTTTATTTGAGTTTGAAACTGTTCTTTTAGTTCTGGATCTTCTATGCCCTCCAGTACCTTCTGCTGTTGTTCGCGGGTTTTTTCTAGATTGGCAATTTGAGATTCGTTAAGTTGCTTGTTGTGCTCGTAACTTTGCTTCTCAACTTCTAAGTCTTGCGCCGTCAATTTAAACCCTTGACGAATCTTTTCGTTCACCCCTTCGGTTTGCAACAACCCCTTGCGATACTTGGAATTTGCTTCAGTCGTGGCGAGAATGCGATCGCCAACTTGCTCGGTAGCGATCGCAAGTTCGCTCATGGGCTTAATTAGCGAATCTGCTTCCCGGTTTTTGGCAATCTCCCCAAAACCCGAACCGATAGATTTGCCTTGGGCTAAGTCCTTAAATATCCCCCCGATAGCGGCATATCCCACCGTATTAACAATATTATCGATGCCGCCACCCAGCCAACCGGGGATTTTAGTAACGAACTCTTTAGCGCTATCTAAAACCCCTTGGTCAGGCTTTCCTGGCGCGCCTTGACGAATTGCGTCGAGTTGGCTTTTGAGTGCGGCTAATTTTTCTTTACTGATGTCGCTACCTTTAGCAACTTCTTTTAAAGAGATTGAAAGCTGATTGAACTGTCCCGACGTTAAGTCTCCAGAACTTCTCAACTGCTGCAACTGTTCTCGCAACGGTTTAAGTTGATCTGGAAGTGCTGCGGTGGGTGCGACGACATCTTTATTGAGCGACTTGTTAATCGCTTGGCCAATTTGTTTAAATGGCGTGGCAACGGTGTCAGTCGCTTGTTGTAGGAAGGATTTATCTGGTTGAACTTGGGGTAAATTCAGTTTTGCAATCTGTGCCGAACGCTTGTTTGGATCGACGTTATTAAGAGATTCTTCTAATGAGTTTATCTGCCCTTTAAAATTCAACAACCGCTCATCTTTACCAAGCTGCTTTTGCAATTCATCTTGCTTGGTGCGAGCTTCTTCAAAGGCTTTAGCTAGATCCCTAGAGGCTGCCCCCAATCCCCAAATCTGATCTCGAAGCAAGAACGCACCCGCGCCTACTACTCCCAGCAAAGGAGCTAACGGGCCAAGCGTGCCGACTAGAGTGGAAAAAGCGGGGATTGCAGCCTTTTTCACCGTTTTCACTAACCCACCAATTTCCATTGCCCCAGCCGCACCAACCCCCTGCAATCCTTTTTCCGTTATGCTGATTGTTTTGTTAAGTGCGACGTTGGCTACAGATAGCGCCTTCTTGATGTTGATTTCTGAAGCCAACAACTTATTGACCGCCCCTAGTGGCCCCGAAGTGGCGAAAACAATATTGTTTCCAAACAGCCTTGTTTGAGCTAGTCCTTTCTCTGCCAGCTCTGCTGCCACAACTGTTGCTGTATGAGCCTTGGTCGCAACGGTTGCTGCCGTTACCGCTTGCGCTCCTTGGGCGATCGCGGCGGTCTGCACTTGCGTGGTTTTGGGGTCGGGGAAAAGTTCGAGTTGAACGTATTGAGGTTGTTGATTGGACAACGCTCCAGCTAACGCAGTTTGTGCGGTTTGTACCTGCGATTGAATTGAATTCGCAATTTGTGCAACTTGGGCTTTTCTATCTATATAAGGAGTAGTATCAAACAAATCTAGTTGTCTGGGCGCATTACCAAGAGCAATATTGTTTATATCCTGCTTAATTGCCGAACCTAGACTGCTGGCAGAATTAGCGATCGCGTTAATAGTTTGATTGTTCTGAACTAAATTCTGAGCTTGCGCTTTTAAGTTTTGTGCGGTGTTGGACGAGGCGATCGCGCCAAAAAATGCCTGCACTTTTCCGGTTGCGGTCTGCGCGATGTTGCCGGTGGAAGCGATCGCCGAATTCACCGACTGAAACCCAGACACGTTCGCTTGAATAATCGCGCCTGCCTTCTCTTGAACGCCAGATAAAACTTTGGTCACCACCGACTGTTTTTGTACCGCTGCTGCCGTTGCCTCGGCAGAAAGTCGCCACCTCTGATCTATCCCCAACACTTGCAACCCAGCCGCAAACAATCCTTGACGTTGGGTGATTAAATTTTTAACAACTCCAATCTCGTTCCCCAATTGACCGGAAAGCGCTAGCGAGATTAACCTCACCTGCATGTAAGAATTAATCAGACTTAAGCCAGTCTGCCCTAATATCCCCAGCGCGTTACTGGCAGCGAAGCTGGTTATTTTTAAGCTGATAAACGTACCAATTGCTTGCTTGACTGGTTCGGGAAGGTTGGCAAAAAACGATGCCATGCGTTCCAGCGTAGCGATACCCGGTTCAAACACTGGCGCGAGGGATTGACCTACGCCGATCACCAATTCTTGGAAACGGTTGGCAATTTGAGCGAAGCGGGAAACGAGATCGCTAGTTGCGATCTCAAATACATCGTTCAATCCTTGTTCCGTTGCCGACGCTACCGAGCCAAGGGTGTTTTTTAACTTGTTCCCATCTTCTGCTAGTAAGGCGATCGCGGTTCTGAACGCTAAATCTTCCGGCAGTATCTCCGATAATACTTGCGGACTTTTTCCTGCCGCTTCCCACAGATCTAGTAATGCTTGGGTAAACCCTTTAGCTTGAATTTCGGCAGTATCAAACCTAATCTTCTGCCCGTTCAAAGATAGTTTGGCGAGCGCTTTTTCTGCTTCGGGAGTTTTGTTGATGATGTTCGCCGACAATCGCTCAATCCCTGTTAGCGACTGCAACGTGCTAATCCCTTGAGTTGTGAGTACGGCAACCGACGCGCTTAAATTATCTAAGTCTATGTTCGCTTGCTTGGCACTTTTTGCAGTTTGTCCAAACCCTTGGGATAATTCTTGGATTGTGGTCAAACCGCTTTCGACGATCGCATTTAATTTAGCTGCTGTTATTCCAGACTTATCCGCTCCTTCTTCATAGGCGTTGAGAGTTTTGGTTAGTAGCTTCAGGGTTTCCGCGCTGTCGGCATACATTCCCCCCGCCTGCCCAATCCCGATCAGTTTCGCACCATCGGCTAGCACTTTTTGCGAATCAGCCGCTTTGGTGAAGCCAGAAGACAAAACTTCATATTGCCCGGTCAGCGCTTCGGTTGATGAAACCGAGTTTTTTAACTCGGCGTTCACCATCTTCTGAACTTGCAGCGCGTTTTCCATCCGTTCGGATTGGTTAGCTCGCTTCGCTCCCCCAAATTCATCGAAGTTGACCGAGCTGCGAAGAATCGTTCCTGCCCTAGAGGATGCTTGCTCAAATCTATTCAGTGCTGTCACTGCCGAAACTGCAAGCCCTTCCGCCGCTTCTCTCGATCCAGAAATCGCCTCGGTGATACCGCGAAACTGTTCGATCGATTGGGTGCTAACGCCGGACGAATTCATCAGCGCTAGCGTTTGGGGGATGTTCGCAAACTCTCGAATTGCATCGCGCACCCCGACAACGGCAGTAGTAGCTTGGGCTGCCCAGAACGAAATGTCCGACGCTGTGGAGAGCGCCTTCACTGCTACCGAATTAACCGCGACTACCTGCTTGAGCGAATCCGCTAGTCCTTGCGCGCTTTTTTGCCCCAGCACCATCTGGGTGAAAGATGACGACGATGCTTTCTCTAGCCCCTTAAAGCCAAATTGCAACGCGGTGGCAGCAAGGCTGAGGTTGGTCATTACCCCAGAAACTTGATTAACGGTAGCGACAATGCCGCCGTCTTCGGCTTTGAGCTTGATGGTTGCGGTTGATTCCACGGGCTTGGTATGTTTCGGCTAACACTTATTTAATTGTCTATGTCTCGCAAGCAAATTGGTTTGGCGATCGCCCTCTTCCTCCTGTTCTGTTGGGGGTATTATCTGTGGCAGCAGCGGCAACCGGGAGAGGAATTGGAGCGATCGCGCAAGCAGCTAAATCAGGAACAAAGGGAGATAATGCGGCGATACTGCCAGTCCGAGGCGATCCGCGCCAATCCTAGTCGAAAGGATCGGGAAGATTGTAAGGATTTTTGGTAAACGTGCGGAGCGTCGCACTTTTGGCGATTCTCCAAAATATTTCACCCCACCCCTTGACACATCCTCTTAAAGGTAATACTATTAAGACATCAAGATAAGGTGAATGAAATGGATGCCCTCCAGAAAGTTTCAACTTACCTCGGAATTACACACAGCCCAATCAAGGTTCGGGAATGGGCTTATGTGTACTGGGTGCATGTTGAAGGGAGGAAGCCCACCTTTCTTTCCAAAAAGATGGTGGACAGAGCTGCGTTCATTAAAGTTTCCCACACAATCGGAGGAGACGCCTTAATTTTGGATCGAAAAACAGGCAGAGCGTTCATTGCTCGCGAGCCTGGAATGTATGGGCTTGGCACTTGGGGAGTGAAAGAGATCGAACCAGGGCAAGTCAAGCTTACTCTCGATTACTCGGACATTCGCAAACCGAAGGAGAAATTCGAGGTAAAGATGTCTAACAAGCCCAAAACGGTACGGGAATTGATGATTCTCAAATTCTGTAGGTCGGGTTATCTAGAAGGATAGAAAAATGGACGAGTTTTTTATTAACAGCCTGACGCTCCAGGATTTGCTGGAGCTAGATTGGGAAGAAGGAGAAGGTCTTTGGGAGGAGAGCGATCGCACGCTCGACAAGGAAGATGTCGATACAATTTTCAGTTGTTCGGCACCTCCAAATTTGGCAAACCCAGAACAGTATGAGCGGTTTTGGGTTAACACAACTAACCACGAGTATTACGGATTGAAGGGAAGTCAAATCCTTTTGATTCCTCGCTCGGCGTGGATGCTTCCGGTCGAGTATCAACGATGGATGGTGGAGCGGTGGAACAAAAATTCAGACTAGAAGCGAACAACTTCGACTGGATGGCTAGAAGGCTAACTCCAAGGAGATTCTATCCTCCAAAAAGGGATATTTACCAACATATCGGCGATCGCCCGCTAACGAACGCCGATGTCAACCCCAAGCCGGTTAAGCTAATCGAAATCCCCGATATTGAAGCAATTGGGGTGCAGGTGGGAAAGTATAAAGGCAACCTATGCTTGCTGTTGCAGCTAGGGCTGTCTTACCCGTTTCGCGAGGACTGCCTTGTTCTAGCAAGAAAAAGCAAGGCGCAATGGAATGACACTTTCAACCTCTGGGAAATTCCGATATTTTCTCAACACAAGAAAGTGGCTTTGCAAGAGGCATGGGGGTGGCTCGAGCAACTTTTCTTTGAACTTAACTGGAACTTTGCTGTTGTTCCAATTTACTGGAACTATTCTGTCCCTGATTCGGTTATCTCAGGGTTAAGAAAAAAGCTTGACCAGCTAAATTCTTTTTGGGAAACAGGGGAGGTTGCCTATCAACATTTCTCCCAACCCGCTTTAGTTTACTCTAGCTACTCAAGGGCAGAGCTACAAGATAAAGCCTTAGATAGTTTTTATTCGCTTTATCCACCTGGCACTCAATTTGAAAAGGAGATTATCCTAGAGCGAACATGCGTAAACTATCTTAGGCACAAAGAAAGCGCATATCACTTGCTTTTGGCGGCAGAAGGATCTAAGCGTAGTTATTCAGAATACCTGGCAGTATTCCGAAAGATCAACAAGGCGATCGCGGTGGCTTATCCTTGGTTAAGTCAAGAGTGTGAAAGGCAAAATTTGTTGAAGACACATGATGAACAAGTCTGGCAACAAGCGGGGTACTAGCCCGCGCAGCCACGGGAACCATAACAAGGGAGGAAAGAAAAAAACTTCTGTATCGCTTCTTTACTCCACCATCAAGGAAGCGAAAAAGTTAGGGGACAATCTGTCGGACGGAATAGACAAGTTGTTCTCAACTCTGCCGGTGTTTAGGAAAGCCAAAATTGTTATCGAATTATCGCTTGACTATTTACCCGAAGACAAGAAAGCGATCGCGAAATCTGTCTTGTTTGAGCTTGAAGATCTAGAGATTGAGCAAGCTTATGAAGAGGTAAAAGTTTGTGGGGAAGCGATCGCACCTTCCGCGATCAAAGTTGGAGATAGTTACATTGTTTAAGGAGAAAAAGATGAATTCCCAAAAAACCCAGAAAGTAAAAGTGTATCACAGTGAAAACTTTTGGGACGGAGATAAAGAAATTATCTCCCGCAAAGACATTTACTGTAAGGGGGGAGACAAAATAGAACTGATTCTCGTCAACACAGGAAACGAACATGCACAATACTTTTTGAACCAGTACGAAACAAATTTCAATGGCGAAGAAATTGCCGACTGGTACTACGAGCGCTTAGCAATAGATAATTTAAACCTTGATCCGCACGGGGAGTGGGAACTGTTGTGGTTGGCGCCGCAAACGATGTTCTGCTCTGACAATGTCGCTCTTGTGGTTAAAAAGTCTCACAAAATTAAAGGCGAAATTTATTTTGAGCCATTAATATTTCCGCTTCTGACTCCGGCGTTAGCACTTGCTTCGTAACAAACAAGCGATCTCCCAGACATATTGTAGACCAACAAGCTCGCAAAACCAGTAAGGAATGCTGGATACGGAGTGATTCACATAAGCCCACCTGTAAGCACTGAAACAAAAGCCCAAATCCATTTACTAAGCGACGACATTGACTCGATCGAGTCAAAACTTGAATTTCTCGGAGGAAATGCGTACCACTACGCGATCGGCACTCCAAAAAATCCAATCGATACTTCTGTGTTGATGCGACCTGGGACTTGGCATAACGCCGAATTGTTAACAGTCGCGATCGCCAACTTACTCGCTTAATCACCAATAAAAAAGGGAAAGCTGCACTTGGCTTTCCCTTTTTTGCATTTCAGAATCTATAAGTTTCCACTAATTCGACCAACAACACAGCAAAGTTAAACTTTGTCCTCTGCTAATCGCGTTCTTTGATAATAAAGTCAATCCGCGATCGCAGCAACCTTTTTTGGTGCGAACGACAAATCGAGGGGCGCTGCGATCGCGTCTGACTGCGCGATCGCTACGATCTCCGTTCTTGTGCTAACTCATGTTTTCCCCAACATTTCTATAACTTCATTTAACGTTACATCGCTTAGGGCAACCTGCTCTATTTCATTGTTAAGCACTTTCCCTGCGACTGACTCCCTCAATCGCCAAGGATTCTCGGTTGCAATAATAGCTGCATCGCCAGCATCCGGACTGCGCTTGATTCTAGCTCTAGTTTTAGGCTTCTCTTCGGTTTTAATCTGCCCTGACGTTAGTAGCTGATAGCGAATTGAAGACAAGTCTTCAAACAGCCTTTCTTCAATTTCTCCTAACGGCGCGATCGCCATTTCCCCGCGTCGCAGCGATTCGCGAAATTCCCAGTACAACTCGGTTTTCCGATCCTTGTACTGGGCTTTATTTTCTGCTGACGCCCCAAAGCTGCAACCAGTAGCGAGGTGACCCGATTCCAGCAAGCTCGCCAAAGTTCCCGCGCCGACGCCAGTGCGGTCAATTGCGATTTGTACTGCGCCTCCCAGCGACGATGCCTCTTTCGCTAGCACGCGCGCAAACCGGGTAACATCTTCGCGATCGCCTTTCGTTGCATAAGTCGCAACTTTGTACAGCACCGGCCCTCGCCACAGCGCCAACCCGTGATCGTCGCCGCCATCGCCCACATCTCCACCTAATCGCCAATCGTAGGTAGCGGCTAGATTGTCCCAATAATCGGGATTGTCATCGTAGCGACGCCTTGCTTCCAAGAGCCAACTCAAAGGAACGATTCCTTCAACATCGTCGGCGGGAAATAACCCCTCAACCCGGGCCATCCAAAATGGGGAATTCTCCCCATATCTAGTCCGCGCCTCTTCAATCCATTGCACCGAAACTGCGCCAGGGATGCGATCGCGGTAAGCTTCCGCCCATCGATCTTGGGAAAGCACTTCTCCCTTTGGATCTAAAATCCATTTCGCAACCTCTGGCTTTAACCTTCCCGTCGCCGTGTATGCCCAGCTAACGTTGGGATGATTCCACGCTGGAATGCGGATATGCGATCGCACGCAAGCTTTATAAAACGGCGTACCTTTCCTTAATGGGTTGCCGATTCTTAAGAGTCGGTTATGCGCGCCAGTGACGCAAGACTGCGCGCCGGAATCTATTTCTTCCGAAATGCCGGAACTTTCATCAATTACGATTAGCAGGCGATCGCTGTGTATCCCCTGGAAGGCGTCGGAACTTGTGTGTTTCGCGGTGAACCCAAATGCGTGGGCGCTTTCATCAACGCGCAGAAACAGTACGCCGCGCTCTCCGCCTAGCTTCTTCCTCCGCTTATCGTAAACTTTGCGGATCTCGCCCCAGAGGATTTTATTAACTTGGCGCGCTGTTGGGGCGGTAGTGATTGCCAACCCGCCGACGCAAAACACCCACCAAATTACTAACCGAGCGCTCAGGAACGACTTCCCCGAACCGTGGCAAGCTTGAACGTTGGTTTCCCGATTTTCGACGACGCTTTGGGCGATCGCTTTCTGCTCTGCGGTTAGATTTTCCTTCAGCTCCTTCTCGATAAATCCAACGGGGTCGAGGGCATATTTTTTAAAGTCGATTTTGCTGGATTTTCCCGACAGAATACCATTGCCATTTTTTGTGCAATCGATTAGATCAATTACTGCGCTTTGCTTTCTCACCCATCTCTTCCTCCCATCGCCGCATTGCAATTTCGCAGTAATAGGGCATCAATTCTGCCGCGCATACCGTTCGGTCGCTTTGCATTTGTTCGGCAGCCAAAACCGAAATCCCAGAGCCGAAGAACGGATCGAAAATTAAGTCCGACGCCGAACCGTACTTATCAAACGCCCATACTGCTAACTCAATTGGTTTTTGGGTGGGATGAACGCGCCTTCGACCTACCTCTGACTCCCGCCAAGCACCCAACCATAAATGCCAAAACACCCGCACCGCCAAAGGCTTGTTGACATAGGCAAGCTCGGCATCGGCGAAATTAATTCCCTCGAAGTCCCCTTTCTCGGTTTTCTTGTCCCAGACGATCCAGCAACTAGATCCGGGAAGGGCGAAGCTGTAGTTGTTTGCACCCCACCAAATTTGAGTGGCAGAAGCGAATTGCTGGCAGAATTTGAAACTGTTGATGGCTGTGGTTGTATCCTCGTCCCCGGCGATCGCGGGAGACATTATCCCGCGATCGCCGATCTTCCCATCTTTGTTCTGAATCTTAATCCCGTAGGGTGGATCTGCCCAGATAAAGTTGGGCAATTGTCCTGCCAGCAATTTACCCACCAACTCGCTATCGGTAGAGTCGCCGCAAAGTAACCTGTGCTTCCCTAGTTGCCAAATCTCTCCCGGTTGGCAGCGGGGAACGATCTCTACTTCTTCCTGTTGCTCTTTATTTTTGGCCTTACCAATTGGATGCTCTTGTTGCTCTAGCCCCTCAATCAGCGCGTTCAGTTCGGCTTCATCCCAGTATTCTGAGAGATCGACCTCTTGTTGAATCTGCTGCAATACTTCCAGATCCCACTCCAGGTTTAACTCTTGTACCCGGTTGTCGGCGATCGCGAGTTCTTTGGCGATCGCGTCTGACTCTAGATCGAGATCGGTGCGTTGAACGGCAACTAACTTCGTACCATCTGAGGGGACGACAATGACCTCTTGTATCCCAATTTGCTTGGCAACCTCCATCGTTTTGTTTCCCGCGATGATATTGCCGTGCTTGTCCACAACTATCGATCTCCCAGCGCCAACATTCTTTAGGGACGCAGTTAATGCCGCTCTCCCCTTGTCGGTTCCTTTATTGGCGCTTCTCTTGTCGGGCGTAAAGTCAGACAAACAATGCCTACCAAAACTTAAACGATCCTGCACCGCGATGTTCCTCTGGTAAATAGACTTTAGTTAGATCTTATTGACCGTAAATAGACTTTAGCTAGACTTTGGTTAGACGATTTCGCTTAGTTTTTGCACGATGGCTCGACCCCTTTGCTTAAAATACCCCCAGCAAGTAGAAATTGCCGATTTAATTTTGGACGGCGTAACGTACCATGAAATTGCTCGGCAATTTGGCGTTAGTCGCGCAACTATCGCTACTCTTGCCTGTACCTCGGAATTTAAGCAGCTTTTGAGCGATCGCGAGGCCGTACTAAAAGAAGCCGCCATCCGCGAACTTTCCATCGACAAAGACAGGGAACGCGGGATACAAGAACTTGAGCAGTACCGAAATCGACGAAAGCAGTCTGCGATCGCGAGCCAAGTATTCGGAATCAGCGGGTTGCAGAAATTGAAGCAATATTTTGATGCAATGGATCTTCAGCAGCTTGCGCCCAAAGACGTGGCTGCGTTGATTAGAGCCTTTTCAACCCTGGTGCAGGATGGATCGAACTCAGAAGCCGAGTACCTGGGACTAGACAAACTTGTTGCTTACTTCAAGTCAGAGCAATCTAAGGATAGCGACTAGAACTGGGGAAGAAATAAAGAGCGTTTTTCTTAAAAATATTGCAAAAGATTTCGATATCTTGAACGGTGATACTTCTATATCCCAGTTCTTTTTTGGAATATGCCGAAACTGTATATCCGGTGAGTTTAGCCGCTTGCTCTTGAGACAAGCCAGCCTCAATCCTCGCCTGTTTGACGCGGTTGCGTAGTGCGATAGATAGCGTGTCAATCGTTGCTTCCATTCTTCTAGTTTGTGCTGGCTCGATCTGTGCTTGGTTTCATTATCTCCAATATATATCCGCATACGATTGTTTTAGCTAGGAGGAAGTCTTTATGCTGCACCATTTCGATACTGGAGGTGCTGGATTATGTAGTTTTGATTCAACCGCAGATGGCGTGTTGTATAAAGATGCCTTGTTATTGCCTGAAGGTACGCACACCGATAACAAGGGCAACATCCATCACTTTCCCGCTGCGTTAATACAAAGGTTCGCTACGAATACCAACGCTGCCCTAGATCGCGGTGAAGAGGTTCCCTTTATCACCGATCACTCGAAAGAGTTGTTTGCTGGTGGGCAGTTTAAGCGCTTGGGCGAATTGGCGGGTCGGGTTGAGTGTCGGGCGATCGCGCCAAGCGACCTACCCGACCCCAAGATGACCCACTTACTGGGCAAGATCGGAGCCTTCGCTAGGGTGGCGATTCGCGATCAGGTTGATAAAGTGCAGAAGGGGTTGATTAAGCGCTTGTCACCTGGCATAGATCTGCAACATCAAAAGTTTGGCGAAATCTCTGCCGTGTTGTTCCCGGCAATCAATGGGCCATCGTTGTTGTTCGCGCAATTTAGCCTCGACTACACCGAAGCTAAGAAGCAGGTTGAAGCCAACGACGAATTGAAACAGAAGGCTCAAAAGTGCTTTGAGATCTTGTGGAGCGTCTTGACTCAGATCGAACGCACTTCTCCCGAACAGTTAATGGGATTGGACGTTAAAGGCTTGAAGCGCAATGCGCTCAGCGCTTTTCACAAGGATTTGAGCGAGTTGCTGGGAGTAGAAGATGTGGCGATCGCGCCTCCTCAAATCCCAGTTGCACCTCCACCAGCCAACCCTTACACGCCCAACCTCTACGACCCCAACACCCCCTCTCTGCCACCTGGTCAGCCCAAGACAGGTCAAACCCCTGGCGAGTACAGTTCAAATTTAAAAAGCCGAGCCGACTTTGGGCGGAAGTCTCGCTATAGCAGTAATGGAGTTAAGTAAATGTCCTATTCAATGTTCACTTTGGGCAAAATTGAGGCTTCTGCTGAATTTAGCGTCGGCGGAGCTGTTGATAAAGCCATTGGCGCGGTTGGGCGAGGTGCAAAAAAAACCGGGCAAGTGGTGTGGGCAACCAGCAAGAGAGGCGTTAGGTATGCTCGTCGCGTTGGTGCGCGTGTTGGCGGTGCGGTCATGTCTGGAGCAAAAACTGCGGCGCGTCACGTTCGCGCTCACGGTGGCAAGTACGCCATTGGTGCGGGCGCGCTAGCTGCTGGTGCGGGTGCTGCCGGATATTTAGCTAACAAAAACAGGAACGAATATTCTTCTAACCCTTACCTCGCTGAGTTTGCACGACTAAGAAAGCAAGCCCCTGCATCTTCGCCTGCGCCAGCTAGAAAACCTCCAGGCAGATCTGCAAACGTGCCTGATGCTGTCACTTCAGTTAGGCGATCGCCCACAGGTTCGAGCAGGACGGTTGGAGGCAAGGTGGATCGCGCGATCAATGCTGCGCGTAGAGGAGATAGTAAGGTTGGTCAGACGATCTGGGCAACCAGCAAGAAAGGCGTTAGG
>ERZ1066128.55-NODE-55-length-50895-cov-40.523780_pt1 | contig 50895 bp, 42 predicted proteins | sample MGYA00382775_ERZ1066128 | MGnify/ENA primary metagenome ERZ1066128 (study PRJEB33369, sample SAMEA5778358) | biofilm metagenome | biome: Industrial cooling water; feature: Water cooling tower basin; material: Biofilm | place: United Arab Emirates | collected...
ATTTGCTTCGCGTTGAAATCTCGCGAATCTCTTTCCTCTTTGTCCAAAGTCCAAACATTACCAGAACAAGTAGAAATTGCTGGATTGCCTCTAGCCTTGGATGATACCAGCGTCCGCGTGCGAATTGAATGCGATCGCGGTGTCCCCATTGCATCAGATATTCGCATTGGTTTAGCCGTTCCTCCCCCATCCGAAATAGTCAATTCACCAGCGGATGAAGAACTACGTGCAGCCAAAGCAGAAGTGCAGCGCCTTGAAGATATTATTGCCCTAATTAATAACGAGATTGCAGTATTATCCGGGCTAGAAGTACCAAATCGTCCTGATGGAGAAACTGGGAAAGCACCACCACCTTCCCCAATGAGTGCAAGACTCGCAATAGCGAATTTTAGCGACGAACAAATCCGCATCAGAATGCAGGAAAAGCGGGAAACATTAGAAACGTTGCGTCAGGCGAAAGAAAATCTGGCAGATTTACAAGAAAAACAAAAACTTGCTTCTACTGCCAAAGATGCTAGACCAAACGAACTTCGCAAAACTGCAATTGTCAGTTTAAGTTATGAAGGCGAATTCGATACAGAACAACAGACGCAGTTAGTTATAGAGTATTTTGTACCGGGGGCGCGTTGGACGCCAACTTATGTTTGTCGTTTAGATAGTGCAACTTCAACGGCAAATATTGCAGTCCGCGCCTTAATTTGTCAGCGCACGGGTGAAGATTGGTCGGGCGTGCGGTTGGAACTTTCTACCGCATTGCCGATGGCTTGGTGTCAGTTGCCAGAATTGCCTTCGCTGCGATTAGGAAAAGCGCAACCAGCGGTGAAAAAAACTGGTTGGCGTAGACCTCCTGTTGGTGCAGAAATATTGTTTGAAGATTACGATCGGCAAAAAAGAATAGCTCTTTCTGCTGTTAATAAATACCAACCAATTGCCAATCTTTTCCCTCCATCTATATCGCCATTACTAGAAATTCCCAGCATTCAGGAATATGAGAAAGCTTTTTCTGGTGCTGGTGCAGCTAGAGATGAATTTGCCGAGTTGGAGGAGATGCTGGCTGAGTCAGCAAAAACTGAAGAAATTGAAATTTCAGAGTTATCGCTGTCATTTAAGGAGGAGCGCTTACGAAGACCTCTTAGCTTGACAGCTAAACCTGCCTCCCCAGCACCTGGAATGCTCCGTGGTCGGCGTCAAGCCAAATCTGCACCAGCAGCTCAAGTAAGCGACCAAATACAAGTGCTAGAGAGCTTCAGCTTCAGCCAAGAACATGCGATCGCCAGCTACACAGAAATCACAGAGTATTCAAGCAATTATATCGCCTACGGCTTGATGCAATTGGGCGCAGCAAACGACAAAACCAAGCGTGGTAAATTATCTTTAGAACAACGCAAAGAAGTTTATTTAGAAATTCTTCAACGCCAGAAAGTTGTGGTAAATTTCGACATCACGCAAGTTATCCAACAAGCAGTAACTACAGCGGAAAGTTGCCTTTATCTCAACCTTCCTCCCGGCGGTATTAAAGTGCGAGAAGTGGCAGCTGCTTTTGACTATGCTTACAGCGCCGATGGACGCATCGATATCCCTTCAGACGGTCAATTTCACTCTGTCGCGCTCACCAATAAAACCACTAATGTAGACCTGCGATATATCGTCGTTCCCCGCGAAGATACTAACGTTTTCCGCATCGCCGAACTTCGCAACCCGCTATCAGCACCGCTATTAAGTGGTTCTGCGGATGTTTACGTAGATGGCGAGTATATATTATCAACAAATATTGCCACCGTACCGCCAAAAGGAAAGATGGAAATCGGATTGGGAGTAGAACAAGCAATAAAAGTAGCCAGAAATACATTTTATCAAGAATCTCGTTCCGGCACGATATTAGTCGCCTTTAACGAAATGCAACATAAAATTGAGATCGAAATTGCCAATCGCCTTGCCAAAGAAGCGCGAATTGAAGTGCGAGAAAGAATACCCGTTGCCCAAGAAGGTGCTAAAGTAGATGTGCAAATCGATCGCGTCTCGCCAGCATGGGAAAAGTACGAACAAGAAGAACGCGGCACACCGATTCGAGGCGGTTATCGCTGGCGGGTAAAAGTACCTGGTGGACGCAAAGCAATCCTATCAGCAGAGTACACAATTAAAACCTATGTCGATAGCGAGATCGTTGGAGGAAATAGGCGAGAGTAATAATACTACGTAAAAAAATCCCTGCAACGGGTGAAGCGCCGATAAAAAAAACTTGTTGATCTAGAAAGATATCCATCTGATTTCCCTGGCGCATTAAACCGATATCTTATATCAACACAAAAAATTTATCAGGGCCAAAACTATGCAGCCGGAGCGACAACAGCGAATGATCGGTTACTTTGTTGAAGAGGCTACAACGCACCTAGATACGATCGAGCAGGGTTTGGTGAATTTGAGCAGCCGGATTGATAAATACTCGATTGTTGACGAGCTTTTGTTTGCTGCTCACTCCCTCGCTGGCGGAGCAGCGATGATCGGAATTGACAGTATTGCCAGTATTTGTTCCAATTTAAAATCTTGCTTTCAACCCTTGCAATTTGACAGCTCGGTTAAATTTGACTTGAAGCTAAAGAAGCTGTTTATGCAGGCATTTTACGGCATCAAAGAGTTAGTTTATCATCTGAATCAATCTTCAGAACTCAACGATGCTAAAGCAATTAAAGTGATGTCAGAGATTGAAATAACTTTGGCTCAAATTAGGGATTATATGGATGGAATGGGGAAGCGATCGCCAACCGATAACCCTACTTTTTTAACCGATGAAACTCTCTCTATGTTCGATGATTTTTTTTTGAGTAGGTAATTGGTAATTGCTAATTGCTAATGGCAAGTAATTATTAGCTATTTACCATTGGCAATTTAGCTTTGACGTAAATATTAATTCATCCGGGGTCATCTCTATGCAAGCACTTCAACCATCAACATCTGTCATTCAAGAATTAACTTTAGATGCGCCTGTTTCTGTTGTGACGCTGCTGGAAGACCGCGCACAAGTGCGGCGAATTGGCAAGAGCAATTTTAGTGCTGGATTGTGGCGAATTAAAATCGAGCAAGTCGCACCAGTTTTATCAGATAAATCCCTGCGTGCCGAATTTTGTCAGGAATATCCGAACGCACGCATTGATGATGTGAGAGTGCGGCGAGAAATGTTAGTTAAAGAAGCCGATAAACCGGATGAAATTAAAGCCTTAGAAACCGAAATCCGCGAGCTAATCAAAACTTTCAACAATACCTCTGAAGACCGCCAGCATCTCGAATCTTGCTTTGAAAAAGTCAATACTATTTTGGCGAAAGGTTTGCAAGAACTCCCAATTGATGCCATCTGGGGACAAATGGATGCTAGAACTTGGCGCGAGCAAGTTTCTACTCTGTTTAAACAATTGCGAGACTTGCGGTTAGAAATTTTGCATAGCTATCACAATCAACAAGAATTAAATCAAAAAATTAATGACTTGATTGCGAAAGCAAATGCATTATCTCGCCCCGATATGGTGTATATTGCCCGCATCGAAGCAGATTTAATGATTCCCCAAGCCGGAGAGTATGAAATAGCTTTTGATTATGTTGTTCCGAATGCTATGTGGCGTCCTTGGCATCAGGCGCGGTTGTTGAGAACTGAAGCACCTAATACTAACTCTATTTCGTTTCGCGTAGATGGTTGCGTCTGGCAACGCACGGGGGAAGATTGGAACGATGTAGATTTAGTATTTTCTACTGCCAGAAGCTCGCTGGGAACTGAACCGCCGCTGTTAACAGATGACACTTTAAACATTCAAGAAAAATCCCAGGCAATTATTATAGAAGCTCGCGATCAGAAAGTTCAAACAACTGGAACGGGAACGAGCGAAACTGCTGCCCCAGAAGAAACACCTACCACTGTAGACTTACCAGGCGTCGATGATGGGGGCGAAGTCCGCACTCTCCGACCGGCAAAAAAAGCGACAATTCCTTCTGATGGTCGTCCTTACCGCGTCACTATTTTTTCCTTTGAGTCGCCAGCGGAAATTGAGTATATCTTAATGCCGGAAATGTCTTGTCAGGTTATGCTTAAAACCGAACAAACCAATACTTCTCAGTTTCCTATTTTGGCAGGGCCAGTCGATTTGGTGAGAACATCTGGTTTTGTGGGTCGTACATCGGTTTTATTTATTGCCCCTGGTGAGAAATTTGTTTTAGGATGGGGGCCAGATGGTGCCATGCGGGTGCAACGGACTCAAACCCAGGAAAGAAAAAAAGATCATCTCACCCGATGGAATATCGTCACGACTACGACAAAGTTATTTCTGTCTAATATTGGAGCCGAACCAAGAACGATTAAAACGACTGAGCGAGTGCCAATTTCGGAGTTGGAGCAGGTAAAAGTTGAGGTAGTTTCAGAAAAAAGTTCAAACGGCGTGCAACCTGATGAAAATGGATTTTGTACTTGGAATTTCCAACTGGAACCTTACTCACAACTCCAGGCATCTCTAGTTTACAAAATTTCCGCTGCACCCGAAGTACGAGGGATTTAGGGTTAATCTGGGGGCAAGGCATGAACGCCTTGGCGATAGTCAACAATTTGTCTATGCCTTGTCCCTAATTTTCCATTATTTGTACTACTTTTGGTAGTAAACTGCGATAGGGAACAGGAAGACTTTCCTCTAAGCAGGCATAAGCGGCTTCTGTAAGTAATATTTTGCCCGTCCAATCGGCACTAAAATCTTCACCGGGGATAAATCCTTGGGCGGTGAGGGTTAGATAAACCAAGTCTTTTACTTCTTCTAGCAAATCCAGGTGCGCTTCTAAATCGTAAAAGTTGTTCAAAGTCCATTCCAAAGTCTGAGAGTCGGTTTCGGACAGTTCCATTAGAACTGTAGTGAAAATCTCAGTTGTATAGTCAAAACCGGCTAAAGCACTTAGTGTCTTTCTGTAAGATTCTACGAGAGTCTTGTTCTGCTTCTTTAGGGCGCGGATAATCAGCCGACAGCTAAAGTCAAACATTTCAGCAGAAGTGCGATACATGATAACGCTCCTTGGGACTGAAAATAGAGAGAGGATGCTTAAAGGCAGTGTTCCTGCCCGATTGCTTCCAGTTTCCAACAGATCGGATGGAGTTCAGGGAGACGTTAGTGATTTTAAGGAGAAGTTAAGCAAAATTTACATACAGGGCTTACGCACGCGGGGCCAAAAACCCGGTTTCTGCGTCAATATCGCGCCTCTAAACCGACAATTTTTCCTAGAAACCGGGTTTTTTTGCATAAGTCCTAACATCGAGTTGCGATCGCTACTGAATTGCTTTAGTAAATTCTGTCACAGCATCGTACTGGTCTGCGTACAGGGTATACCGACTCAACAGGGCGATATCTAAGTCTGGCAATAACTCGCTGCGCCCAGCTAATGCCATAAAATGTCAAACACTGTTCTTGATTTCCTGGTTGCGATATAGTTACTGCCACGATTGGTACTCGTTGTGAGAGTCTATAAGAGTACTTATTTAACGAACCACTCCAGACGCAGAGGACGCAGAGGTAAGAGGAAAGAAGAGGATTGTTGTTATTGAGGTTGGCGGGTGAGGAAGGGGAGATCGACTATTTCGCCTTCGGTTTCTCCTACTTGAACTTTTAAGCCTTCACCACCGGCTTTGGTGCGGATATAAGCTAGGCCAAATGGCCCTTGTTCGGTTTCGGTGTAACTGGTTAGTTTGCCTATTTTTTCTTCTCCTATCATGACGGGGGTTCCGGGTGCGGCGGGTGCGTTTAAACGGACTCCCCAAAGTTGTTGTTTGACGCCTTTATATGTGTTCAATCTGGCGATTGTTTCTTGACCGATATAGCAGCCTTTGCTAAAAGAAATGGTTTGCCACAATCCAGCTTCGAGGGGATTATAATCATCCGTTAATTCTCGGTCTGGTACGGGGCGTCCTTGTTCGATTCGTAACCTTTCCCAGATGCGATCGCCCATCGGTACTGCCCCCGCTTCTGTTAGTTTTCCCCACAAGGCCGCAGCACTATCAGCTGAGACAATTAATGTATATCCGGGTAATGCCAATCCATTCCCAACTGCAACCCGAACCTGGATTTGATCCCCCCCTAACCCCCCCTTATCAAGGGGGGGAACAAGAGGGAGTTTCCCCCCTTCAGAAGGGTTTTCCCTCTTGTCCCCCCCTTCGCAAGGGGGGTTAGGGGGGATCGGCAAAACTTGGTGATTGGCGTAAGCTTGTCCCACAATTGCGCTGGCGCCCAATTTATCCAACAGCGCATCACTTCCTGGCCCAATCAAGGTAAAAGCCGCCGTATCATTAGTGACATCTTTTAACTGCACTCGATCCATTGGGAACAGATATTTATCCATTAATTCAATTAACTGCTGACGCCGACTAGGTGAAACTAGCAACAGCACGGTATTTTCGGTAACGTATGCTGTTGTTAAATCGATCGTGCGGGCGGTGGAAGTGACAAAAACCGTATCGCAGCCTTGTCCTGGTTTTAAGCTTTGGAAATCGTTGGTAGTTTGATTGTGCAGGAAGCGGAGGCGATCGCTATCGGCAACTTGGATGCGTCCCCAGTGGGAGACTTCGCATACTACCACAGCGCTAGCGGCGGATGCGATCGCTGCCTCATCGTTACCAAAACTTACTACCACCCCATCTTCAAAAATTGCTCCAGCAGCCACTAAGACATCCTGCAACGCCTGAATCATTGAATTCCCTTCCTTTTTAACCGTTATTAAATAATCGGCAGATTGGCAAATATCTGCTTCACTGTCTGCTGTGCCTTTTCATCTAAGCGATTCCACTCTACATTCCCCGTCTCATCGATCAGGGTAGTATCGATTTCGACTTCAAGATTGTCTGGATCGACAATGACAAGATTGTAGTTGCAAAAGCAGACCTGATAACAAAGTTCCCACAGATCGAGGGTAAATTGCTGACTTTGATGCTGCAAAATTAACCGATATCCTGGATATGACTGCGGCAAGCGCATGAGGGCTTCTTCAATTTCTTCCTTTGCCTCTGGCGGCGCATCTTTGAGTTGTTCTCGCAGTTGTTGTACCCTGGCTTTTGTTTCCTCTGTCGTGCCTTCAGGCCAAACTAGGACATCTTCGTAAGTCCCCTTCCAGACAGATACTTCCAACTGCTTGCGAATGTTATCTAAAATGCGGAGGAACGCCGGTTGCATCAGCATTTCTGCTTGTTGCCATGCGACGATGTTTTTTATTTTTGGCGGCATAGTTATGAGTCGATCCTGGGCGAGAGCAATTAGTTTTATATTATTAGTTGCTTTATTTATAACATGTCAGAAGTCCGATTTTATAGCTATTGCTACTTCTGCCACTGCCACAACGACAGTAATTCAAACAGAATCAACTGAATATAATATTTCTCAATCTCGAGTTAAAAATAATACTCAACTGATCGATATTCGCTCAGTTAATCCCAATATTCTCCTCGACATTCGTTATGCTACTCAAAATAATTTTACCAGAATCAGACTGTACCGCGCAGCGCGATGCTTGTTAAGAGCAAGCGTAGCGAGAAAACTTTCCCTAGTGCAACAAGATTTGGAAAAACGCAGCTTGGGGCTAAAAGTTTACGATTGCTATCGTCCTCTATCTGTTCAAAGACGAATGTGGCGATTTTTTCCCAATCCTCGCTACGTCGCCAATCCTGCTATCGGTTCGCGACACAATCGCGGCGCTGCCGTCGATCTGACGCTTGTAGATAGAAATGGGAATGAATTAGAGATGCCAACCGAGTTTGATAATTTTACCGTGAGGGCGCATCGAAATTACCGAGGGGGTAGTTATCGATCTCGTCAGAATCGCCAGCTACTTAAAAGCATCATGGAAAAACATGGATTTAACTCAATGCCTACGGAATGGTGGCATTTTGATGCAGATGGGTGGAGAAATTTTTCTATCCTAGATCTGCCGTTATAATCTATCAAATACGCACCTAATTTAAGCTAAAACCTTAAACTGTAAGTTAGTTTCCTTAGCATTTATAAGCCTCTCAAACACTTTTAATATCTCTTCATCGCTGTAACTCATATCCAGAAAAAGAAATGCCCAACCAGCGCCCGCAGCCTGAAGGCTGGGGCTACACAAACAAAGTCCGCCTGCGCGGACTCTTTAGCCTGCGTAGGCAGGCTTTGTTTGTTTAGCCGCGACTTCAGCCGTTTGGGCTACACAAACAAAGTCCGCCTGCGCGGACTCTTTAGCCTGCGTAGGCAGGCTTTGTTTGTTTAGCCGCGACTTCAGTCGTTTGGGCTACACAAACAAAGTCCGGTGGCGCGGACTCTTTAGCCTGCGTAGGCAGGCTTTGTTTGTTTAGCCGCGACTTCAGTCGTTTGGGCTGCAACCGAGATGAGAATACCGTTATTGTGATGTTCTATCAAATACGCACCTAGTTTAAGCTAAAACCTTAGACTGTAAGTTAGTTTCTGTACCGTTTATAAGCCGCTCAAACACTTTTAATACTTCTTCATTGTTGTAACTCGTATCCATAAACCGAAATGCCGAAGCTGCAAGATATTCCCGGTTTTGCTCGAAAGCTATCCATTTCCTTTTCGCACTTTCAGCAGCAGCACCAGTCGTATTAGAACCCGCAAAAATATCTAAAACTGTATCGCCAGGTTCGGTCAAAAAATTAATAAAGAAAGCTGGAAGTTTTTGGGGAAATCGGGCAGGATGCGCTAGCACTCCTACTGTTTTACAAAGTTGAATGTAGCGCGAATTACTTTCAGTATTCGGGATTTGCAATAAGTTAGAAGGGATGGCACCGCCGTTGTCAGTAGCAAATTTTGTTCCTATTTCATGCCCTGAAGGACGTGCTTTAGGTTTGTAATACTTTTCAGGATTGGCATGAAGTTTTTTCATTCTTTCTGAATAAGGTACTAAAACCTTACTCACGTCAGCTTTCGGGAAGTCGGTTTTAGATAACCACCAAATTGTGTTGACGGCATCTTTAGCCCGAATTTTACGCTTATTCACCCATTCAATTGGCGAGGGTAGTTTAGAGGGGTTGTACCAAAAAAACTCCTCTGCTAACCGGAAATCTAACTCATGACAAAGCTTAATCAGAATTTGGTAGTTGTAGAGAGAACGTACAGGACGCTTACTTTGATATGCTCCTCCCAAGTCTAGGACAAAACTGCCGGTAGGTGATAAAACGCGATAGACTTTTTCACAAAATGCAAATAGCCAGTTTATGTAAGCTTCTTGGTCAACATTACCATAGGTTTTTTCGCGTTGCAGCGCAAAGGGAGGTGATGTCATCACCAAATCTATAGAATTAGCTTCAATTTGGTCTAAAAGTTCCAGCGAGTCTCCTACGTAAGCTGCACCGTAATCTGTAATGTATAGAGGATTTTGAAGCACGATTATTTTACCACGAGCGTTTCTTCCTATAAATTATGCCACTGGTCTGACAGCCATCAAAACAAATCGCAATACAAATATACCTGCTAATATCCACAAGGCGGGTGTGGTTTCATGGGCTTTGCCTTGAAAGGTTTTAATTAAAGGATAGGTAATAAACCCAACTGCCAAGCCTTCGGCAATTGAATTACTTAAAGGCATAATCAGAATAGTTAGAAATGAGGGAATCGATTCCGCTGGATCGTCCCAATTAATTGTCCGCACGTTACCTGCCATCAATACACCAACGATTATTAAAGCGGGGGCGGTGGCAAAGGCTGGAATCGCGGAAAGTAGGGGAATAAAAAAGATAGAAACTCCAAACAAAATTGCTACAATAATGCTAGTAAATCCCGTCCTTCCTCCTTCAGAAACTCCGGCGGCAGATTCGATATAAGTAGTAACGGTGGAGGTTCCCATGATGGCGCCTACGGTTGTACCTACGGCGTCTGCCATTAATGCTTGATTGGCTTTGGGAAGTTCGCCTTCTGCGTTAATATATCCGGCTTGCGTACCGACGCCTGCTAGCGTACCAACGGTGTCGAAAAGGTCAACGAAGAGGAAGACAAAGGTAACGGCTAAAAAATCCCAAAAATTGGTTTGACCGAACTGGAAAAGCCCTACAACGGCTTGTCCAAATAAATCTACAGGCCATTGGGGTAAGGCGATAATTCCTTGAGGCCAAGGGGCGATGTTGAGTATCCATCCTAATAAGGCAGTGGCTAATATTCCCCAGAGTAATGCGCCTTTGATGCGTCGGGCGATGAAGGCGGCGGTGATGAAAAAGCCTGCGATCGCCAATAAAGTCGGTGCTTGGTTAAAATGACTCAAAGCCGTCTTCGTTGCTGGATTCGCCACAATTATACCCGCGCCGCCGGTAGCCGGATCGCCGGAAAGTCCAACATAAGCAATAAATAAACCAATTCCTGCGGCTGTGGCTTGTTTTAGGCATGAGGGAATCGTTTTGACAATTAAAGCGCGAATATTGCCTAACGTGAGGGCAATAAAGATTATCCCTTCAATTAAGACGGCGGTTAAAGCAACTTGCCAGCTGATACCGAGTCCTTTAACCACGGAAAAGGCGAAAAAGGCATTTAATCCCATGCCTGGGGCGAGGGCAAAGGGATAATTAGCAGTAAGCCCCATCATAACGGTTGCGATCGCAGACGATATCGCCGTGGCAATAACTAATTCTTGAAATAAATCATTGGGCTGTTGTAGAAAAATCGCGTTGGATAAAATCAAGGGATTTACTGCCAGAATATACGCCATTGTCATAAATGTGGTAACGCCTGCCAACACTTCGGTGCGAAAGTTGGTATGGTTTTCCTCAAATTGAAAGTATCTGGCAATTTTTGACCGCATTTTGACAGTTGACAGTTGACAGTTGACAGTTGACAGTTCTTTAGATATGTGGGATGGGAATCGACTCTGAAAACAGATCTATTGCTAAAGCTTTTAACTTTTCCCCCTTCTTTCCCTTTCCCCCTTCCCCCCTTTCCCCTTTTAGGGGGGGGCTAACAACCTATTTTTTCTGGTAATTTTGCAGTTTTTGTCGGGACACGGCGTTAGTAATTTTTGTTTTTCATGCCACGATATTCGGATGCCGTGTCCCTACAGCCTGAAATTTATTTTAAGGGTTAACTGCGGGCAATTCCTTCAGTACGTGCTGCTTGTTGAACTGCGGCGGCGACGGCAATTGAAACTCGCTTGTCAAATACCGAGGGGATGATAAAATCTGGCTTTAAGTCTGAGGGATTGACTAGGGATGCGATCGCATACGCTGCTTCCAAGTACATGGTAGTGGTAATCGCGCTGGCACGACAATCTAATGCACCGCGAAATACGCCGGGAAACGCTAAAACGTTATTAATTTGATTCGGATAATCGCTGCGCCCCGTTGCCATTACCGCTACATCGTTTTTAACTAATTCGGGTTGGATTTCTGGGATGGGATTTGCCATTGCAAAAATTATCGGATCTTTTGCCATTGACCGCACTATTTCCGGCGTCAAAACTCCGGGGGCGCTGAGTCCGATAAATACATCCGCACCTTGTAGGGCACCGGCAAGGGAACCTTGTGCTTTGACGGCAAATTCGCGTTTTTGGTCGGTTAAATCGGTGCGACTGAGGGAAAGAATTCCTTTGGTATCGCACATCCAAATATTTTCAGCGCCTGCTTTGCGTAATAAGCGAGCAACTGCGACGCCAGCTGCACCGGCACCGTTAATGACGATGCGGATTTTGGATATTGATTTATCGATTAGTTTGAGCGCGTTGATTAACGCTGCTAAAGTGACAATTGCGGTGCCGTGTTGGTCGTCGTGAAAGACTGGAATATCTAATTCTCTCCGCAGTCTTTCTTCGATTTCAAAACAGCGGGGGGCGGCGATATCTTCTAAGTTAATGCCGCCGAAAACGGGGGCAATATTTTTAACGGTGCGAACGATTTCGTCTGTATCTTGGGTGGCTAAACAAATAGGAAATGCATCGATTCCGCCAAATTCTTTAAACAGCATCGCTTTGCCTTCCATCACTGGCAATGCGCCACCGGGGCCAAGATTTCCTAATCCTAAAACTGCGCTACCATCGGTGACTACGGCAACGGTGTTTTGTTTGATTGTCAGGCTGTAAACTTGTTCTGGGTCTTGCGCGATCGCGGTACATATCCGACCCACCCCTGGAGTATACGCCATCGCTAAGTCGCCTACACTCTTGAGGGGCATTTTCCCCTGAATGGCGATCTTACCGCCTCGGTGCAGGTTAAAGGTGCGGTCGAAGACTTCGAGAATGGTAATATCGGGTAGGGATTTGACCGCTTGGACTATTTTTTCTGCATGTTCGGTACTGGAAGCGTCTACGCTAATTTCCCGGATGGTAATCTGGTGCGTGCGTTCGATTAAATTTATCTGATCTAGGTTACCGCCAACGGAGGCGATCGCACTCGTGACGCTGGCTAACATCCCCGCGCGGTTGGGCAACTGGACGCGAATTGTGACGCTATAACTCGGATTGGGTGTAAGTGCTACCATGCTGCTGCTGTGATTTTGTTGTGGTTCAAATTGCGTAAATACCGCTTATTCTTTAGAGATTAAGCTTCTATGTGTAGGGGCTTTACCGAAAAACTGGGTTTAAAGCCCCGTTTTTCCAGGACGACTTTTTATTTTAGGTTAATCTTGGACTCGGCAAGCATAACCCATTGAGCGCCGCAGTTCTGTCAAGTTTGTATCTTATGCCAGAAACCCGGTTTTTTGGAAAAACCGGGTTTCTTTCGCGCGTAATGCTAGCTTTTGGGAATTAGCCCAGGGTGTAGGCTGAGTGAAACGCCCACCACAGCAGGACGCCGATTCCTCCTAAAATTACGATTGCGGATACTGCGATCGCAGCTGGGCTATCAGCTCCATCAAATTTCATGATGCCACGGTTTAAGTCGCTCATCTCTTGTTGCTCTTTACTGCAAAGATTACGATTTAACGGTCTCTCATTCTAGGTTAGCGAGGTTGGTATCAATCGTCCAATAAAAAAATTATGTATTTTTTCCGATCGAGTTTGATCCGACTAAATATAAATTTTTGTATAAAACATGAGAGTAAGCCTTCTACCCACTGGCAGATGACGGCGACTTGCAGGTTTAATAGAGATTGGTAAAAACCTGGTATTAGCTAGTTGACACGGAAAGAAACTGGGTTTCTGTGAAAAATCGTTGATGAGACGAAAGATTGCCGAAGAAACCCGGTTTCTAACGGAAAGGGTTTCTATGAAAAATCGTCGATCGGACGAAAGATTGCAGAAGAAACCCTCTAACGGAAAGAAACCGGGTTTCTGTGAAAAATCGTTGATGAGACGAAAGATTGCCGAACAAACCCGGTTTCTAAGATATTTTTTCCTTTCTCCTTAAAAGGAGGCTAACAATCCATTTTTTTGGTAATAAATAGTGGGTAATTTTCAGGATTTTACAGGCTTTTAATCGAATTACCAATTACCTATTACCAATTACCATCGTTAAAGTTTATATGAGGAAATTGCCGGTGAAAGTGACGCTGCTCGTTTTAGCCGCTATCGTAGCCTTATTTGTGATAGTGGAATTAAGTCTGAGGTTACTGTTTGGCTTTGGTAACCCGCTGACTTACATTGCAGATGAGAAAATTGGTTATTTATTAGCGCCAAATCAGCGGACTCGTCGGTTTGGAAATCGCATCGAGATTAACGAATATTCGATGCGAAGTAATGCTATTACGAAAAAAAGAGCGGCGGATACATTTCGGGTACTCGTCATCGGAGATTCTATCGCTAATGGGGGTTGGTGGACAGATCAGGCAGATATTATTTCCGAAATGCTAGCTACTCAGTTGCGCGAGAAAGAGAATGCTAAATCCAGCCAAAAGTGCCAGGTGGAAGTTCTCAATGCTTCGGCGAATTCTTGGGGGCCAAGAAATGAATTAGCATATCTAGAGAGATTTGGGACGTTTGATGCTCAAGTTGTGGTGTTGATAATTAATACAGACGATTTGTTTGCCACGACGCCGAGTTCGGTGGTAGTGGGACGCGATCGCAATTACCCAGTCCGCAAACCGCCTTTAGCAATTGTAGAAGCGATCGCGCGCTATTTGTTACCAGAAAAACCGATCCCGGAGTTGGCGCAGGTGAATGCCGAACCAGGCGATAGGGTAGGGCGCAATTTGGAGGCGATTGGCAAAATTCAGGCAATGGCAAATTCTACTAACAGCCGCTTTCTCCTAGTAATGACTCCTTTACTGCGAGAAATTGGCGAACCTGGCTCGCGGGATTACGAAATCAAAGCCAGATCTCGATTAGAGCAGTTTACCTCATCTCAACAAATAAAATATATCGATTTTCTACCTGCTTTCAACTCCATCCCACAACCACAAACCTTATACCGCGACCACATTCACCTCAGTCCTCAAGGCAATCAAATCGTTAGCAAAACCATCAGCAAAGCGATTTTAGATTTGGTAATGGGTAATAGGTAATAGGTAATAGGCCAGAATATCGATTCTCAATTACCAATTACCAATTACCAATTACCAAACTGCTACACCTTGACCGCTTGCGGATTGATGCATTCTAAGTCTTGCTGCTGCCAGACTTTGCCATCAAGCGCCATTTGCTCGATTAAACTCGCCAAGCGTAAGGCTTTCAGCGCTTGTTCGCCGCCAACCGATGGTTGATTCCCGCCCCGCACGCAGTTGACAAAGTGTTCTAATTCTGCATTCAGCGGTTCGATATTGCTGGTGTAGACTTTCTCAATCAAACCATCCTGACGATATAGCACTTGACCGTACTCGGTCATGTAATTAGCCGTTGTTTGGCGGTGAATCAGGATTTCATTTTTGAGAAAATCTGCTTCTGTCAGCGAGTTCTTACAATGCGCCGCAATGCGGCGGGTTTTTAGGTGAGAAACCTTACTAGCGGTTAAGTTTGCCACGATACCGTTAGCAAAACCTAACGTAGCGGTGACGAAATCTAAATACCCAGTATCTCCGGCACAACTGCCACTGGCGGTTAATTTAACCACGGGAGCTGCTGCCAACTCCAGGAATAGGTCAATATCGTGGATCATTAAATCCAAGACCACCGACACATCGTTAGCGCGAGGAGTATAGGGACTCATGCGGTGCGCTTCCAATGCCAGCAATTTTTCGGTTTTTAGAACTTTGCTAAACTCCAGAAAAGCCGGATTGAAGCGTTCGATGTGACCTACTTGTAAAATGCACCCGTATTCGGCTGCTGCATTTACCAGGGATTCAGCCTCGGCGATGCTGGCAGCAATGGGTTTTTCAATCAAAGTATGAACGCCAGCTTCCAGACAGGTTAACCCAACGCTATGATGCAGCTTTGTGGGCACCGCGATGCAAACTGCATCCACATGAGGAAGTAGATCGCGATAATCCTCAAAAAAGCGAACGCGGTATTTACTGGCAACATCCAAACCGCGTTCTACGTTAATGTCTGAAACACCGACGAGTTCAACATCCTTGAGTAAGCTAAGAACACGGGCATGATGCTGTCCCATGTAACCGACTCCAATCACCCCGATACGCAACGGTTCTGGCTGATTTCTATGCAGGTAACCGTTGGCAAATTTGACAGATATTCCGTTTTGCACTCTTATATGCTCCTCCACCACACTGGGTCAGATTCTGTGAGGGCGCTACCTTCGTACCGATAAGTGAGCGCGTTTAAGCTCAAATGAGTCTGTACGAATGCGATCGCCCCGTCCAGCCATCAAAAACCATCCAGATGGTAACATAGTGGCTCAATATGATTAAGAATTTCTAAGCGGGGTTCAAGTTCCTACACATACGGGTATTGATCTAAAACCCTTTTTGTAGTATAAAAACCAAGCGCAAACGAGCGGGTGAGCAACGTAGGGGCGGGTTTTACCAACCACATGGCGGAAAAACAGACAATTTAGCTAAACCCGCCCCGGTTGGTTGCTGGAGAATTTTCAATCCAAAATCGTTGTAGGGTGGGGGAAAGGTGGTGAAAGCGGTAATTTTGCTATCAGGTGGTTTAGATTCGTCTACGGTGTTATATCAAGCTCTAGCGGATGGTTTTGATTGTTACGCGCTTTCGTTTGATTACCAGCAACGCCATCGACGGGAGTTAGAGGCAGCAGCAGCGATCGCATCGGTTGCGGGTGTGAAAGAACATCAGGTGATTAGCTTTGACTTGCGCTTGTGGGGTGGTTCTGCCCTCACCGATGCGACGATTGAGTTGCCTTGCGATCGCTCTTTGGCAGAAATGTCGCAAAATATCCCCATCACCTACGTACCAGCACGCAATACCATATTTTTGAGTTTTGCGCTAGCCTATGGCGAAGCAATTAATGCCCAGCGCGTTTATATTGGCGTCAATGCTTTAGATTATTCCGGTTATCCAGATTGCCGTCCTGATTATATCCAGGCGATGCAAGAAGTATTTCGATTGGGAACAAAACAAGGTCGCGAAGGCGAACCGATCGAGATTTTAACGCCTTTAATTAATCTGAAAAAAACCGAAATCATTCAATTGGGAAATAGTTTAGGCGTGCCTTGGGAAAAAACTTGGTCATGCTATGCAGGCGAAGATGTTGCTTGCGGTGTTTGCGATTCTTGTCAGTTGCGTTTGGCAGCTTTTGAAGAATTGGGATTAAAAGATCCGCTGCCTTATAAAAGTCTGGAAGTTAGGGAGTAGGGACACGGCATCAATAAATTTTGCCGCCAAATCAAAGCTTTTGACAGCGGACATGATATTACACAACCCGCCAGCGATTCAAATCGCTGGCTAATAGCGAAAGTCCTCTGAAAGAGGACTAAAAAATCTATTTTTCATCAGTCGGTTTTAACCGACTTTGGCTATTAGCCCGGAAATAAATTTCCGGGCGGGTTTGGCAACTGAGAATATTAAAGGATGCCGAAATTAACCAAAATATTACACCATTGCGGCATTTTCTTCCCGATGCACAGGAGAAGGTGCAAAACGACTTCCAGCACCTTCTCTGCCGCTTGGCGTTCCTCGTTTGGGTACGGAATAAGAACCGACAATTTTGTTAGCATCGTCGAGGAAGCTTTCGAGCAAAATATTGTTGCAAGTCAAGGTTGTTACAACCGGGGAAGCTGTAGCTAAAATAATCGTAGTTAAGGATGCCAGGGATTGAGCATTCATCGAAGCCTCCTTAGCGGTTTAATTAACCGCTTTCAGTAGGAATTGGAAGCTGCTTTCAAAGCTTTATCGCTTCCACAATTCCATCAAACATGGAGGCTGCTTGAGTTCCCGATTACGCTATGATTGAGAATGCTTGACTTGTGCTTGACTTAGATATTTGGATATTAGCAATTAGCAATTAGCAATTAGCAATTTTTCGTGTCAAAATCCTCATCTGGAAGAAAGCGATCGCTTGATTTATTCTCAGCATCATTTGCAGCAGTAAACTCTTCTATAATTAGATCGGTTGCAGATTTTTGGCGACGGACAAGAATTTGATCGACGCGCGGCCCTTTAACGGCGACTACAGTAAATTCAATATTTTTATAATCAAAAACTTCCCCTTGGTTGGGAATTTTCTGCAACTGGTAAATCAAGAAACCGCCTAAAGTTTGGTATTCATCAGTCAGGGGCAAATCTAAATTTAACAACTCGTTTAATTCTGACAAATTTATCTGCGCCTGTACCAAAAAAGTTTGGTCGTCTACGCTTTGGAGAATTAACTCTTCGCTGCTATCTGCTTCGCCGGTAGCGCCAATAATTTGAGCAATCAAATCGTCTAGCGTCAGCAATCCTGCCGTGCCGCCAAATTCATCCACTACTACCGCGATCGCTTGCGGCGCGCGCTGCATCATTGGCAGCAATTCGCTCAATTTAGTATATTCCGGAACAAACTTTGCGGGGCGAATCCAGGGTTGAATTTGGCTGTTTAAAGTCAGTCTACCTTGGGCTAAAGGTTCAGCCAATTCGATAAAATTAATAATGCCTACAATATCGTCCAAAGATGCTCCCGTCACGGGATAGCGAGAGTGTCCAGTTGTGGTAATTTCATTCAGGAGTTCCTGAAAAGTAGCGGTGCTGGGGATAGAGACGATACTGGTACGCGGCACCATCACCTCTGCTACCATCACATCGCCAAACTCAAATACATTACTGAGTAATTCTCGCTCTTCTGCTTCCAAACCCGTAGACTCCCTAGAAGTGGAAATAATTAGCTGCAACTCTTCCGAAGTCACGGGGGGTAACCAAGCTTCATCGGTGTAGCGAATGCCCACCAGTTGCAACAGAAAGCGAGTAGATTGATTTAAAATCCAAATAAATGGCTTAAAAAAACGGGCGATCGCCAAACTAGATGGCCCCAACAACCGCGCCAACTGTTCCGAATAAATCAGCGCCACCGACTTGGGACACAACTCGCCTAAAACTATCTGTAAATAGGCAATTAGCAAAAAAGCGATGGGGATAGCCAGGGCATGAGCGATCGCCCAATTCCAATTAGCTGGCAGGGGTAAACGCGCGATCCAGTCTGCCACCAAAACAGCCATCGCCCTTTCCCCGATCCATCCCAGTGCCAGACTAGAAAGCGTAATTCCCAACTGGGTGGTAGAAAGGACTCGATCGATCTTTCGTTGCAGTTTTTGGACAATTTTCGCTGGGGCGTCACCCGATTCCACCAACTGATTTATACGCGATCGCCGCACCGAGACAAAAGAAAACTCAGCGGTGACAAAAAACGCATTAATCGCTATCAACAGCAGCACCGACAACAAGCGCGCCAGAACATCTTGCCAAGAAAGGAACATAGAAGTCGGATCGACTCAGCCTGAGTAGGTGTGCTGGTCAGAATTAACAATGCCTTACGCCCCTATCTTACTGGAATTCCAGAGGTTTGCAGCCGCAGTTGCTGATCTGGGTAATCTGTCAGCGTCAGGGAAATTTGCTCGGCACCGTCCAGCACCGCCGTCGGGATAATCACCGTCCCCGCAACGGGTTGATTGTTCGGTGGCAACTCCGTTGGTAAACCTTCTGTACTCGCACTCAAAGCGCGCCCTCGGTTATCCGTCACATCCAGGAAACTATAGAGAAACCTAACCGCAGAAGTTCCCTCGTTTTTCAAACTCACATCCAACACCAGGGAGCCTCCCTGCTGACGCGCCGAGCGCACTTCTAAAGTCACCCCTTTATCTTGACTGATCGCTGGCAATCCAGGTTGAGTAGAAACTGTTTGTGGCTGCGGCTGTTCTGGCGAGAGCGTCTTCACCCGTTCGTCCGTCTTTTCTTCCTTCGGTTCGGCTTCACCTTCCTTTTCCTTGCGCTGAATCGTCGCCCTGACGCTTTTGACAATATCCGCCTCTTTGAGGATGACCAATGGTTTAGAATCCAACAGGGTTTCCTTACCACCCGTCGTCTTCGCCGTTGGGCGAGCATCCGGTTGAGACACCCCTTTGAGGGCTTCACGCCCCAGAGCAAATCCCCATACTCCACTCGCGACGCTAGCTGCTGCCATCAGAGTTAGCAAAATCAAAGTGAGAAGCACTGTGGAGTTAACTTTTATCTGTGGTACGGTAAGGCGCTGCTTCCTTATACTTGGCATGGGCAGTTAAACAACTCTTAAGTTGATGAGTGGTCGAAGGTAGCGGATTTATAATACAATAAAAGTCTAACCAGGGTTGGCCGAGCGGTTTAGGCAGCGAACTCATAATTCGCCCCAGGCAGGTTCAACCCCTGCACCCTGGATTTGCGATCGCTGGCTCGGCTTAGAAACCGGAGAAACCCGGTTTCTTTGGGCTGCGACGAACCTAGAAACCGGGTTTCTGGCTGCGATCTGTTCCAAAGCAACGATTAATCGATAGAAACCCGGTTTCTTTGGGCTGCGACGAACCTAGAAACCGGGTTTCTGGCTGCGATCTGTTCCAAAGCAACGATTAATCGATAGAAACCCGGTTTCTTTGGCTGTTTCTTTGGCTAAGCTTTAACGCGGTGGCAATTCCTGGTTGATAAACTCCCGTCCCCCAAATGGGCGGTTAAAACTAGCAGGCAGCAACTGTCGCAGCGAGGTATAGAAGGGATTTGGCAGATCCGGAGTCAGCAGTATCGGATCGCTGCTAACCTGCTGTTCTAGAAGTTCTACATAAAGCCTGTGAAGTGCCCTAGCATCTCGATTAATTTCGTTTTCGGGGAAAGAATTTCTCAGTCCGAACAGATAATCTAATTGCCGAGGGATAGAACGATTCTCGAAGAAATCTTTATCGTTGCTAAAAAAGACCCGATTGAATTGCTCCTCGACGCTAATCGCCCGGTCATAGCCAGGTACGAAAATATCGGGGTCAGCTTCAGCACTCGTAGCAAAACCACACACCGCAGCTACAGCAATCATTAAACCTTTAAGGCCACTCAATCGCAGACCCATGTTATTCACCCTCACATTTTTCCAAATCCTAGCTCAAGTTTAGGTCTAGAATCATGGTTGGCTCTTTTAACTTTTCAACGGCAATGACGATTGGAACACCTGCCCATTCCGATATCTGGGCTACAACATCAGATATAAAGCTGCTGCGCCAGCAACTTTTGGATTTATTCTGCAACAAAGCTTATCAAGAAGGTGATTTTGTTCTCTCTTCGGGGCAGCGTGCTACTTATTACATCAACGGCAAGCAGGTAACGCTCCATCCTCAAGGAAGTTTGGCGATCGCTCGCCTCCTGTTACCAATGCTACCGCTCGACACCGACGCCGTAGCTGGATTGACTTTGGGAGCCGATCCAATCGTCGCCGCAGTTAGCGTAGTTTCTGCCATTGAAAACCGACCGATTCCGGCGCTCATTATCCGTAAAGAAGCCAAAGGCCACGGTACAAAAGCTTACATCGAAGGCCCCAATTTACCAGAAGGCGCAAAGGTAGTGGTTTTAGAAGATGTCGTCACCACCGGACAATCGGCAATGAAGGCAGTGGAACGCCTGCGCGGGGCTGGTTATAGCGTCGATCGAGTAATTTCACTGGTAGACAGGGAACAAGGCGGTGCTGAATTTTACCAAAGCGTGGGATTGAAATTTGAGGCAGTATTTTCCATTCGGGAAATACAAGAGCGGTACAAAAATCTCTAGGTTAAATTTTGCCCCCCCTGGGGAGGCAGAGTTTCCCACATCTCGTTCCCAGGCTCCAGCCTGGGAACGAAAGTCAGGAGGCTCTGCCTCCTATAGCGACTTGTGCCAGATCTTAGATCGCCTAATTTAATCACATCAATTTAACCTATAATTACCTACCATTTCGTGCTGAGGTAGCAAAATTTTTAATAGCTTGGCGATATATACGGCTATTAAAAAACAGATCGCCATTATTATGTTTTGCCCCCGGCACCAGCACCAACTTTTTAGGTTCGGGTGCAGCAGCGTACAACTTTTTACTCATCATAGCGGGAATCATTTCATCGGCAGTACCGTGAACGAACATTACAGGCATTCGCAACGATTTAACTTTAGTAATAGAATCAAATCGATGTTTTAAAATTAAATTAATTGGAAACAGCCGAAAGTAACGCTCTCTTTCTGCCATATTCTGCATCGAAGTGAAAGAATTATGCACAATTAATCCGGCTGCTTCTGGATGTTTTAGTGCTAAATCAATCGCCACTGCACCGCCTAATGAATGACCGTAAATCAAAATTTGATTAGCTGGAATTTCCTTTTCTTTTACCAGGTAATTCCAAGCAATTTTGGCATCTTGATAAACTTGAGATTCGCTGGGAAAATCACCTTTACTTTTACCGTATCCTCGATAATCAATTAAGAAGACAGAAAAACCCATTTGCCGAAAGCGGTAAGCTTGATTAATATTAGAGCCAATATTGAGGCTGTTGCCGTGTAAATAAAGTAAAGTGCCTAGATTGCGTCCTTGAGATGGAATCCACCAGCCATGAATTACTTCATTGCTTGAAGTTCCCGGAACTGGTAAATAAACATCTTGATATTTGATATTATAAAATTCAGGAGTTTTTTGGAAATGGGAAGTTGGTTTAAAAATTAAGTAGGACTGACTGAAGAATAAAATACCGCAGATGGCAGCGTAAGAGACAACTAAACCTTTCCCGATTTTCCCCAAACCTTTTCGCGAACTTTTGATCATTTTTAGTTTTAGTTACTTTATAAAGTACAGATATAGTATACATTTGGTAAAAACTAAGTTCCGGAAAAAAGTGAAAGTTAACGGAAACATTGGAGATATAGCGATCGCACTAAAACCAAAGGTCGATAACCAATTATCCCATTGTCAAGAAAAGTATTTTTGTTTCTGCGCTTTCAGCGACTCATTCGGATAAAACTTCATTGCTTTCTGAGATGAGTCTAAAGCAGCATCAAACTGTTGTAACTCCAGCAAACATTCGATTTGATAGTAGCGAGCATAAGCGCTGGTATTGCGATCGTGGCTGGCATTTTTCAGCGCTCGATCGAGGTTTTTCAATGCAGCTTCATATTGTCCCAAACAATAGAGTGCATAACCGCGATCTGCTAAGATATGGGCGTTATCAGGAGCATACTGCAAACAGATATCAAAAGATGCGATCGCTTCATCATACCGTTGTAACTGCAACAGAGCGTCGCCCCGTTCGTGTGCCAAATTTAGCTGATTTGGTTGCAATTTGTAGGCGCGATTGTAACTATCGAGTGCAGCTTCAAACATTTGTAACTTCGCCAGCAGCAGTCCCCGTTCGTGCCACAATCGAAAATCAAAGGGAAAATCGATCAAGCCTCGATCGTAAGCTGCGATCGCTTGCTCATATTTCTGAGATTGTTCTAGCGCTTTAGCATAGCCAATCCACTGAAGTGCTTGATTGAATTCGGGCTGGCTGCGATCGCCATCATCAGGCATAGTGGGTTGGTTGCGATTCTCCCTTTGGGCAATCCGCTTCGCGGAATCGGGCACAATCAGCCAACCGATAATTGCCCCCAGTATCAGCAAACTAATTCCCCCTCCCAACTGGGGAAACGCAGACGACGCAATAACTGGATTTCCTGGTGTTTCTGGTTGCAGCGTTGTAAATGATTGTGTAGCCATGCTTGATGACAGCGCTTGATAATTGCAAAATTACGAGTCTTATCTAACTACAACCGTAAGAAAGCAATTCCGGAAACTAATAGCATCGAAATTACAGATGTAGGGGCACGGCATCAGTAAAACCGAGTCACCCAAACCCCCGATGCCTTGGGTGGTTTAAGAGCAACTCAAGATAACTAGCAACTTGCGTTAACAGTAGAAAATAGCTTGCGTTAACGCCGTGTAATATCATGTCCGGTAGCAAAAATTGTGTATATTTTTTGACATTGTAGAGGCGGGTTTTACGAGAAATCATTGCTAGCAGCGCAAAAGCATTAGAGGGACTATAGCTGGCGATCGCACTGGCATCCTAGAAGGTAATATCCGAAAGAATAGCCAAAAGTGTATCCCGATTTTTCCATAACTTAACCTCACCTGACTTATATACCTTCGCCATAAACGGTGCTGCATTATCTTTGACAAATTGCTCGATGTGGCTTAAAGCTTTAACAAAAGCCTCTGCCATGTCTATACCAGTTATGTTGCGAGAAATCAGCACAAATAGACGCACACCTGCTTGAGCAACAGCAACTTGCTCCAAAGTGCGATAACCAATTTTCTCATCTTTGCTTAGCACCACCCAGTTTAACGCACCAACTTGTGTCAACCATTCTACATCTGGAGTATCTTGGCTAAAGTGTTCGTCGTGAATTACTGCTGTTGCGCCAGTCTTTTGTAATGCTTCTGCTACTTGTTTCTTTCCCAAAGATCTGTCGATGAAAAAGACCAGTTTATCTGTCTCGTTCATGCTGCTGGAAACTGATAACGAATGCCTTCCTCAATTTGCAGGCGCGAACAGTTGTAGTCTTCAGCCAATTCGTCTATTGACTCACCCGCTTTATAGCGCTGAGCTAGAGTATCTGTGGGAATACCAGTTCCGGCTAAAACTGGACGTCCAAAAGAAATTCTAGGATCGATAGTTATTGTTTTGGGTGCATCGGGATCAGGTTCTTTTGTAAACGGAAATAATTTAACTGCGAGTCCCTCCTCGTCTCGATCGATGCGATTGAGAAATATTTGCAAAATTTTCTGCATTTCTTCTTGTTTGCGCTCGGAAAGCAGTATAAAATGCCCTAAATTGTCAATAAATAGATTAAATTCACTGCGAGCTAGTAAGTGAGGCTTACCAAATTTTTCGTTAAGGCGCTCAAGTGCTGTGCTTACTTGCTCCATAAAGATTCCCTTAGTAAGGAAAATTCCTTTTAAAACATGAGCTTCTACTAAATTGATAAACGAAAGCTTTTTGGTTTTGGCATTTTGTATTTGAATTAGAGATTTAGCACGCCACGATCGCAATCTATCCACAGGTATCGTAAGATACCCTGCTGCTTCGCTGACGGAATAGTTAGGTATGTTACGAAAGTCGATGTTGGTTGGCATTAGGCGCTGGTAGGCTACCTTGTATTGTTTATCCACCATTTGTCCTTGAAGTAGTAGAAAGTAGGGGTGTGTAATGCTAATAACGTAACGCACCAACATCGATGGTGCGTTACGGCGGTACAATTAATTAAAACTAACTCATAGGATGCGCCTAACGCACCGTACATCTCAACTTACCCATGAAACCCAAGATGAAAAATTTTACTCAACAGGTTGCTGTTCGGTTGCTTCCGCTTTCTGTAGTGTTTCTAAACAGTTTTCCAGCTTTAGGTGCTAACGTTGCACCCCAAACTCCAACCAACACAGCTCAGTTAATAGCCCAAGAAGCGACTTGTACCGTCACGAACATTCAAACCGGGCAACTAGCTTTGCGAGTGGCACCTAACGGCAGATCCAGAGCCGGACTGGATAATGGGAATACGGTTGTCTTACTCAGACAAGGGCCAAATCCTTGGGTTTACGTGCGCGTTATTACAGGGCCAAACCGTCGAGTCAATGGTTTGGAAGGCTGGGTTAATTCTAACTACCTTTCATGCGGTGACGGTGAATCTTAGCAGTCCTTAATCGGGTGGAGTTGCTTGCAATTGTAGAGCGATCGCAACGGTTTAGAAGGTTGGGTCAATTCCAATCAATTGAGTTGTTATTCTTTGGACTGATTATTGAGCGATCGCATAACTTACTCCAAGTAACTTAAACTCAGAGTACCCACCAAAATTGACAAAGTAACGCACCATCGATGTGGTGCGTTACGGCGCTACATCAGATTAACCTTGCGTTACGGGTTCCTTAGCCAAAAACTTCTCCAATTCTTCTAAAGCTTCAGCATCAACTTTAGTTTGCATCGGACAGAATTTTGGCCCGCACATCGAACAGAATTCAGCAGTTTTATAGATATCTGCTGGCAAAGTTTCGTCGTGATATTCCCTGGCGCGATCTGGATCGAGGGCTAATTCAAACTGACGATTCCAGTCAAAATTGTAACGGGCGCGGGAGAGTTCGTCATCGCGATCGCGCGCCCCCGGACGACGCCTTGCAATATCGGCAGCGTGGGCGGCAATTTTATACGCAATCAACCCATTCCGCACATCTTCTGCATTCGGCAGTCCTAAGTGTTCTTTCGGTGTCACGTAGCACAACATCGCAGTTCCGTACCATCCCGCCATTGCCGCACCAATTGCCGAAGTGATGTGGTCGTATCCGGGTGCAATATCCGTCACCAATGGCCCTAGAACGTAAAAGGGTGCTTCAGAACACTCTTCCATCTGTTTTTTGACGTTAAATTCAATTTGATCCATTGGGACGTGCCCTGGCCCTTCTACCATCACTTGCACGTTATGTTCCCAAGCTTTGCGGGTTAATTTACCCAAAGTTTTGAGTTCGGCAAGTTGGGCATCATCAGAGGCATCGTGAGTGCAACCGGGGCGTAAAGAATCGCCCAAACTAAACGAAACATCGTATTTCTTGAAAATTTCGATGATGTCGTTGAAGTGGGTATAGAGGGGATTTTGTTTGTGATGGTGCAGCATCCACTTGGCAATAATACCGCCACCGCGAGAAACAATTCCAGTGAGGCGGGTTTTAACCAAAGGCAAGTATTCGATTAAAATTCCCGCGTGAATTGTCATGTAATCCACACCCTGCTGGGCGTGTTTTTCAATTACATGTAAAAAGTCATCCGGCGTCAGATTTTCCATCCTGCCGTAGACGCTTTCTAATGCTTGGTAAATGGGTACGGTGCCGATAGGAACTGGGGAAGCGTTAATAATTGCGGTGCGAATTTCATCTAAATTACCGCCACCCGTGGATAAATCCATTACGGTATCGGCACCGTATTTTACTGACAGTTTGAGCTTATTGACTTCTTCGTCAATGTTCGAGGAATTGGGAGAAGCGCCAATATTGGCGTTTACCTTACATTTAGAAGCGATGCCGATGCACATCGGTTCTAGATTGGTGTGATTGATGTTAGCGGGGATAATCATTCTCCCGCGCGCTACTTCGTCGCGAATTAACTCAACTGGGAGATTTTCCCGCTTAGCGACATATTCCATTTCTTCGGTAATGACGCCATTGCGGGCGTAGTGCATTTGGGTAACGTTACTTTCACCACGCCGCTTGGCAACCCAATCTAAACGCATATTAACTTCCTCGAATAAACAGCTTCCCTCCGCTGGTATTACCCAGACTCAGGTTCTAAGGGACTTTCTCAGCCTGGTTTTACAGACACCCCTAGCTATGGCTGTCATCCTACCACCACAGAGCGATCGCATTCAGCCCCTTGCCAAAATTTGACGGTTTGTAGCAATCCGTAAATTTGATCAAAATATCTTCATCTGAGACAATTTATCTTATGGGGAAAGCCGGTAGAGCGCTGAAACAAGTCTTGGAATCCTACCGCATCAGCCAGAACAAGTTAGCTGTAAAGATGAGCATTGAGCGCACGGTTGTGTATCGGTGGACACACGAACGCACCGATCCAACAGGGGAGACGATTACAGAGATTACAAAAGCGCTGATGGAAATTAATCCCGATGCTGCTAAGCAGTTTGTCAAGCTGTATCTGGGAGATATTATTGAGGCTCTCCAAGAGACAGCTAAAGATATAGAGTAGAAGCGATCGCGCCCTCCAAACCTCTGCAAGCATAAAAACGACAATTTTGGCGCGAAAGATTCAGATATTATGAGTAAGGATTTTTACCTGTTATTACAGTCTCCCTATGCAAAAAACCAAGTTGAGCGTTGAACGCATCGCTGGTACGATGCTATTTTTAGCCCTAGCCATACTCGGTGAACAAGTCTTACAAGTACAGGCGCGGGAACGAGTACGCACTACTTCGCTAATCAGGGCTGTATGCGTTAGTAGTGGCCCTGGACGCTTTCGATATGATGAAACAAATGTTTCCATAGGCAGAGCCGTCTACAGAACTCTGATGCATCTCAATCCCAGCAATGCCTCGGCGTCAGTCACTTGTAGAATCAGAGACGAAGACGAACAACCTAAATTTAAAACCCTTCAGTTGGGGTTGGGAATGCTTGACACCGATGCAGGCAGTCCTGGCAATATAGTCAATATTTACCTGGATGGGCGGCAAGCTGAAACTCGAACAATTAATCCTGGACAAACAGCTTCTTTGTCATTAGATGTGAGTAATGTTAGCAATGTCGCCATCGAAGCTACCTGTTCTACTTCAGCAAGATATTGCGCTCGAGTTTACGTTTATAAAGCCGTTTTAGAGCGACTTTCAGACGCAAGAAGACGCTGACGAGCTAAAAGAAATTAAATAGAACGCACCAAGCACAAAGACAGTTGTACCGAAACACCCCCTTTTTATCCTTTGCGATCGCGGGTAGGACAGGGGGATTTTTAATTGGGTTTGTGCGATCGCACAAAATAATATTACCCTTCCGGGTGCTGCCTTTTACTTTTTGACTCAATTAGCTTAGAAGCAACACAGAGCTTATAGCGAGTTGAAACCAATATGCAATCTATCATCACCAAAACATCCCAGGTAGCTAAAGTAGAATTTAAAACCGATAGCGATCGCAGTAACGTCGCTTTCAAAAATTGGAATAATACCGGAAAACTATTGTTGATTGCCAATGTACCCTCTGGTATAGCCGGTACGCTTGCACTTTTAGCACAATATACACCTTTTCCATTTTTTGATAAGGAATTGTATATCGAAGTCGATCAAACTCCTGTAGAAACAAAGGATACCAGCGGCATCTACTACGTAACTGGATATGGCGGGCGCATCGAAATTCGCAACTATTAATTTAAGTTGCAAGCTTGGTAATTGGTAATTGGTAATTGGTAATTGGATTCATTGGCAGTCTGCTCTTAGCAATTACCCATTACCCATTACCCATTACCAGTCCGCTTGAATGTAACTGGCAACTTGCGTTATTAACTGTTAAGCCCACAGATAGATCCTTTATTTGCCAAAAATTGTAACAATAGCGGCAAATACAGCATTTATGTGGTAAACAATGAGCTTTGGTATTTTTGACATATTCTGGATAATTCTACTTTTGTCCTCCTTTCAACCCGCGTTGCAGCGGCGGATGATGGAAATGCGCCGCGTCCAAGCATTGCGCCAATTTGAGCAAGGACGCAACAGCCGCGTTATTTTGCTGATTCACAGACAAGAGTCGATTAGTTTTTTGGGCATTCCGCTTTCGCGCTACATCACCATCGAAGACTCGGAACAAGTTTTGCGCGCCATTCGCCTGACACCGCCAAATATACCAATTGACTTAATCTTGCATACCCCTGGCGGCTTAGTTCTCGCAACCGAACAAATAGCTAGAGCATTAATTCGCCATCCAGCCAAAGTTACCGTATTTGTTCCCCACTACGCCATGAGCGGCGGCACCATGCTAGCTTTAGCAGCAGATGAAATCGTCATGGATGCCAACGCCGTTTTAGGGCCAGTAGATCCGCAGTTAGGTAACTTTCCCGCTGCCAGTATCCTCAAAGTAGTCCAGGATAAGCCGATTAGCGAAGTAGACGACGAAACGCTAATCATGGCAGACTTATCGCGCAAAGCAATTAACCAAGTGCAGCGCTTTGTCCGTACATTGCTTAAAGACGACGTTCCTCAACAAAAAATAGCGCCAGAAAATATAGAAAACATTGTAGACACCCTGACGACAGGACAAGTCACCCACGACTACCCCATCACCGTAGAAGAAGCAAACCAACTCGGTTTACCCATCACCGTAGGGTTGCCAACTTCGATTTATAACCTGATGGAATTGTACCCGCAAGCCCAAGGCGGGCGTCCTTCCGTGCAGTATATTCCCATGCCCTACCAACCTCGCCCAGTTTTACCCGAACCCAAAGGCAGACCTTTACCAGAAAATGCTCGCAACTAGCCTGTAGTCCTCTCTCCAATCCCTTCCCGATCGGGCGAGTGGCTTGGCTCACATCTTGCACCTTGGCTAAACCTTAGTTTCTTGCAAATAGCTCAGCTTCAAAGCCTAGATTTTTCATCAAGAAACAAGGGTTTGAAGGCTTGTTGATAATGGTGCAAGAGCTGAGTTGGCTCACATCTTGCACCTACCCGATAAACAGCCGACAAATAAATTTGGCGCTGAAAGCTTAAGTTAGCTAAAGCTAACTACAATCAAGGTTTTAACCCGTTTCAACGGGTTTTAGCTTTAAGCTGTGAAATTTATTTCTGTTGGCTCTGGTGCAAGATGTGAGCCAACTCACATCTTGCACCATTATCAAGAAGCCTGGAAAAACCGGGTTTCTTGGCGAAAAATCTAGGCTTTCAAGTTTAGCTATTGGCAAGAAACCCGGTTTTTAGCGCTGATGCAAGATCTGAGTTGGGTAAAAAAATTAAGATTAATATCATCTCCGCTGGCATCGGCATGGCGCGGGGGCGGGTTTATCAATACTATTTGCTTTTAATCAAAGGTGGAGGGTATTACCCGCCCCTACAACACCATTAACCATAGGGGTAGAGACGTTACCTGTAACGTCTCTGCTAGCAAATTGCATATAAACCGAGATGACATCATCGCCGCAACTGCGGAACTGCTTCAAAATATCCTGTAGTCTGTAGTTGGCGCACTCCGATCAAAATTCCCTAACCAGTCATGTCATCGCTGCAAAAAATAGCTAGAAGAAATTCCCAAGCGCGTCGGAACCTGTGGTTTGAAAGATTGATGGCGATCGCAGCCACCGCGAACTTAGGTTTGGTAGTATTTGACTTGAGTTACATACCGTTACGCGACTTCTGGTTACACGGCACCCTACAGGTGTTTGACTTAAAAATAAAAATTCCCCTGCCGCCGATTACAAAATGGTACGATCCGCTCAAAGGTATAGAACCCTATCGAGAAACACAAGCATATCTTGAAACAGTAGATCGCTTGCAAGTACAGTTGAATGCACCCAATGCCTTGCAGTCGCCCCAGGTAGCACAAACCCTGCAAGAACTGCGTCGCCAAAGCAACGAAATGATCGATACCAATCCGTTTCAAATAGCTAACAAAAGCGGCACTCTAGAAAGAATTAAAAATCGGATGCGGAATCGCCTTAACCAAGAATCTGCCCGCGAGTCTTTCAGAATATTTTGGACTCAAGATCATTTTTCTAAGTTTGGCACGCAACAGGAACTGGCATTCTTTAATAACCAAATCCGTCCTTTAATCGAAACTAACTATTTTCGTCATATCGGAGAAAACAGCGAATTTGTTGACCTGTTCTTTTGGAAAATAGACAAGTGGTTCGCCCTCTTGTTTAGCTTGGAATTTTTAGGACGTACCTTTTATATTAGCCGCCGTTATACCGGCGTCAAATGGACAGATGCGATGCTGTGGCGCTGGTACGACTTATTCTTAATCCTACCAATCTACTGGATACAACCCTGGATGGGATTGCTGCGAGTCATCCCGGTGATGATACGGCTGGACGATGCAAAATTAATTCATTTGGAACGGATACGGGATCAATTTAATCGAGGAGTAGTTGCCACTTTTGCCGAAGAAATCACTGAAGTTGTAGTGGTGCAAGTGATCGACCAAATGCAGGGATCGATTAAACGGGGTGAAATATCTCGGTGGTTGACCAAATCAGAAAATCGGCCTTATATAGATCTGAATAATACCAACGAAGTCGAAGCGATCGCAGACATCTTAACCAAACTCGTCGTCTACCGCATCGTCCCCAAAATCCAGCCCGATATCGAAGCTATCCTGCGCCACAATATCGAAAGCATCCTCGGCAACTTGCCTGCCTACCGCAGTTTACAAGCTATACCGGGTTTGGGCAGCGTCCCGGCACAGCTAACCGATAAATTAGTCAGCGAAATTTCTCAAGCACTTTACGATGCCCTCAGATCCGGCGTCGAAGACCCAGTGGGTGCTAAACTAACCGCGCAACTGGTTCAACATCTGGGAGAAGCGATCGCCCACGAAGCCAAAAACCAGCATACTGTAGAACGAGTGCAAAGCTTGCTCGTAGACATGCTAGAAGAAATTAAAATTAACTACGTCGAGCGCTTATCCCAAGAAGACTTACAAGCCGTACTTGAGGAAACTCGGCAACTGCGTCAGCTAGCTCATCCCCAGGAAAATCAACCAATCATCCCGTCCAAGCTGGTTTGAGATAGAAAGCTGCAACTGTAGCCATTACCACTTAGTGCAGTAGTTCGCGCTAAAATAAATAAGATAGACGAGTAAGCGAAGCCTGAAAGCCCGTGGCCTGATTCCCGCTAGATCAGATCCCCAGAGACTCCCAAAAGCTTAGCCATGCCGATTTTAAACAATCAGAGCGAAAAGCTGGTCTATTGAATTCGGTGAAATATCCCGAATTCAATTCGCGGGAGGTTTAAACTTTCTTGGCAAGGAAGTGGGTTTTGCCCACTTTTTTTATTGCACTTGTTTTGTAAGTTAAACATTGTAACAGGACAATGGCTCATCCTCTGATACCACAAATTATTGATTTGGCAAGCCCTGTTGCCGAAGGCTTAGGATTGGAGGTGGTAGGAGCTGTATTTCAGACAAATCAATCACCGCCAGTCCTGCGCGTGGACATCCGCAACCCGGCACAAGATACGAGTTTGGATGACTGCGAGCAGATGAGCCGAGCCTTAGAAGCGGCGCTAGATGCCACAGATATTATCCCAGATGCGTATGTCTTGGAGATCTCCAGCCCCGGAATCTCGCGCTATCTGAGTTCAGATCGAGAGTTTATATCTTTCAAAGGATTTCCCGTTCTGATCGAGACGACTGAACCCTACGAAGGGAAAAAATCCTGGCAAGGGAAACTGCTAAAACGGGACGAAGAAGCGGTTTATATCAATCAAAAAGGTAGAGCGATCGCTATTCCCCGCTCCTTAATTACCAGGGTGCAGCTAGAAGAAGAACAAAGCTAACAATCAGCCGTCAGGGGATAGAGGCTTTTCGCCATTGCGCCAATCGAGGCAGAACAGCTAACTCGGGTGGTTGTGTTTACTATGCGATCGCCTTGCAACCACAACTGGCAACTGAATAACAGAGTAATAACAACAGGAGGTTTGTGCCTATGACAATGGTTAGTTTACCAGGACTTAAAGACCTGATCGACAGCATCAGTCGCGAACGCAATTTACCCAGACATGCGGTTCAAGCAGCGTTGCGAGAAGCCCTATTAAAAGGATACGAACGCTACCGCCGCACCCAAAACCTGGAAAAGCGCCATTATGACGACAACTACTTCGACAATTTAGAAGTCGAACTCAACGTAGACGAAGAAGGCTTTCGCATCCTCGCCACCAAAACCATCGTCGAACAAGCCACCAACAGCGACCACGAAATTGACCTCAAAGAAGTTCAACTGGTCGCCGCTGAAGCCCAAGTCGGGGATACAGTTGTCTTAGATATTACGCCAGACCAAGGGGAATTTGGTCGCATGGCGGCGATTCAAACCAAACAGGTTTTATCGCAAAAACTGCGCGACCAGCAGCGCAAAATGATTCAAGAAGAATTCCAGGATCTAGAAGGAAGCGTTCTGGAAGGGCGGGTGCTGCGGTTTGAACGGCAATCAGTCATCATGGCTGTAACCAGCGGCTTGAATCAGCCAGAAGTTGAAGCCGAACTACCCAAACGCGAACAATTACCCAACGATAACTATCGCGCCAACGCCAAGTTTAAGATTTATCTCAAAAAAGTGCGCGAAGGCCCGCAGCGAGGCCCCCAACTCCTGGTTTCTAGAGCCGCCGCCGGATTGGTGGTGGAACTGTTCAGCAACGAAGTCCCGGAAATTGAAGATGAAGTGGTTCGCATCGTCGCCGTAGCGCGGGAAGCCAACCCTCCCTCCCGCTACCTGGGACCCCGGACTAAAATCGCCGTAGACACCCTAGAACGCGATGTCGATCCCGTGGGAGCCTGTATCGGGGCGCGAGGTTCTCGGATTCAAGTCGTGGTCAACGAATTGCGCGGCGAAAAAATCGACGTGATTCGGTGGTCACCCGACCCAGCTACCTACATTGCTAACGCCCTCAGTCCTGCTAGAGTAGAACAAGTACGTCTGGTGAATCCAGAAGGCCGTCAAGCCCACGTTCTAGTCGCAGAAGACCAGCTCAGCTTGGCAATTGGTAAAGAAGGACAAAACGTCCGCCTCGCCGCCCGCCTAACGGGTTGGAAAATAGACATCAAAGACACAGCTAAGTATGATGCCGCCGCAGAAGATGAAAAAATAGCTGCCGAAATAGCTACCCAGCAAGCCCAAAAAGACGCTATGGAGCCAGAAGAAGACTATCCAGACCTGGATTCGGCTTCTGAGGCAGCCGATTGGGAGTTAGAAGAAGAAACGGATCTAAATGAAGATCTAACTGAAGACTCAGATGAAACCTAACTTCCGGCGTTGTGTAAGTTGCCGCAAAGTAGCACCAAAAGAAGATTTTTGGCGCATTGTCAGACCTTATCCGTCTGGACAGGTACTATTAGATCAAGGCATGGGTCGTTCGGCTTACCTTTGTCGAGACGCTCGTTGCCTCTTGGCAGCACAAAAGAAAGATCGACTGGGACGGGCGCTCAAAGCCCCTATAACCCCGCAAATCTACCAGAAGCTATGGCAACGCTTATCCACGCAGCAAGACGGAGCCAATCCCATACCCGAGCAGCCAACCCCATCCACCTGAAGCGCAGCTTGAGGAGGAAATAAAAACTGGATTGGGAGCCAGCACCCATCCAGGCGGGTCAGTGCCACAATAGTAAATAGGTAAAGTGCGATCGTCCGCAATTGCTTAAAAGTTGGTGCGACATTACAACAGCAGCTAAAACCTTCCACCCACTGACCCGCTGGCTCAAAAGCTAAGCTGCATCAGTAGGGAGCTGAAAAATTTGGTTGTCGTATCCGTTGCACCAACTGCAATCTCAACTCCCACAAAGGAGGGCTGGATGATGTAGATACAGTTAAAACAGTAGGTCATGGAGCGACCACTGGTAGGACAAAAGGGGTAAGCGTGGATGAACAACGGCAAAGTAAGAATTTACGAGTTATCACGGGAATTGAATTTGGAAAATAAAGATATCCTTGCTATTTGCGACCAGCTGCGGATACCAGTGAAAAGTCATAGCAGCACAATTGGTGAAGCTGATGTAGACCGCATTCGAGCAGCCGCAGAAAAATATACACCCGAACCGGCTGCTTCAAGCAAGTCAGCATCAGCGAATGTGAAAACTAGCTCGCCAGCGATCGCGTCAGGCCCGCGGCCTGTGGCACCTAAGAAACAGCAGCAAATTTTGGAAATAAGACAACATCAAACACCTATCACCCCCAGCCAAAAACCGTCGGGGGCAAGTTTTGCCGTCCCCCCCAGACCACCAGTAGAAACGAAACCAGTTGAGTCTGTACAGCTTGTTTCCTCGCAGATGAAACCAACTGCACCCAAGCGACCAGTTCGCCCCGAACAAAACAACCCGGTTCGACCAGTTCAACCCCCAACCCCAGCCGCAGAAAAAACTGAACCTCCCAAGGTTGAAAAACCAGAAAAGCCTGAAAAACCAAGGGCTGTTGCACCTCCATCCCCACCGGCTAAGCCGCCAGAAAAACCAAAACTGGCAGAACCTCCGGCGAAAGCAGCAGCAGCGACGCCACCCAATCGGCCTAGCAAACAAAGCGCTAACGAGGCAACTGGGTTACTCAAAAAGCCCAAACCAGTAACAACACCCCAAAAGCCAGGGGAAAAAGTAGCCAGCGTCGGCGCTGAGAAACCCAGCAAACCGGGTCTATCGGTACCGGAACTTCAGCGACCCAAACCAGTGGTGGTGCTGACACCGCCCAAGCCGGGCGAGCGGCGCAAGATCGGGAAAGTAGGAGAAGAATCTTCAGGTCCAGAGGAAGAATCCGATAACCTGAACCCAACTCCAGTCGGCGAACTGGAACTGAAGCGACCCACAGCGCTGCGTCCGCCTAAGAAAAATAAAGGCTGGGAAGAAGTAGAAGTTGAAGAAGAGTCGCCCAAGACAGCTAAGGCGGCTAATAAGTCGAAACGCGGCGGGCGCTCGGTAACCATTCTCGATGATGATGAGGATGTGCTTGATGAACTCGATCTCAACGTCTTGCCCGCTACGGTTCAGGTCAGCCTTTCCATCGCTCGTCCGCCTAAACCAAAAGGCCGTCCGGCAACGGCTGCACCAGCAGCAACGGTCGCGGCTCCGGCAATGGCTAAAAATAAAAAGCCAGGGGCAAGTCGCGGCGATCGCTCAAATCAATCTTCTGGCTTTGGCAAGCGCGAAGAAGTCGCTCCCAAACGTCCCGACAAGCTGGTATTAACCGGCAGCATGACGGTTCAGGAACTAGCTCAAGAAATGGCTATTCCCGATACCGAAATCATCAAGCGGCTGTTTATGAAGGGCATAGCCGTTAACCTAACTCAAAACCTCGATGTGCCAACTATTACAATGGTGGCGACCGAGATGGGTCTGGCAGTAGAAACGGCTCAAAAAGAAGCCGAAGCTACTAAAGGCACCGAAATGCTCGACGCGGCAGACCTGGAACACCTCCAGCACCGTCCACCCGTCGTCACGATTATGGGTCACGTAGACCACGGCAAAACCAGCTTGCTCGACGCTATCCGCGAAACCAAGGTGGCAGCAGGGGAAGCAGGTGGTATTACTCAGCACATCGGTGCGTACCACGTGGATGTGGAACACAATGGCGAAATGCAGCAAGTCGTGTTCCTGGATACCCCTGGTCACGAAGCCTTCACCGCCATGCGGGCGCGCGGGGCGCGAGTTACCGACATTGCAATTTTGGTGGTAGCAGCAGATGACGGCGTGCAACCCCAAACGGTTGAAGCTATCAGCCACGCCAAGGCAGCAGAAGTGCCTATTGTGGTGGCAATCAACAAAATTGACAAACCAGACGCCCAACCCGACCGCGTCAAGCAAGAATTAACCGAATATAACCTGGTACCGGAAGAATGGGGCGGCGATACGATTATGGTGCCCGTGAGCGCTATCACCAGGGAAAACCTGGATACGCTGCTGGAAATGATTCTGTTAGTCGCCGAAATTGAAGAACTCTCGGCGAACCCAGATCGTCAGGCTAAGGGAACGGTAATTGAAGCCAACCTCGATAAATCGAGAGGGCCAGTCGCTACCCTGCTGGTACAAAACGGTACGCTCCACGTGGGCGATATTCTGGTCGCAGGCTCAACCTTTGGTAAGGTGCGGGCAATGATCGACGACCGGGGTAAGCGAGTCGATGCTGCAACGCCGTCTTTTGCCGTGGAAGTGTTGGGACTTTCCGATGTTCCGGCTGCCGGGGATGAGTTCGAGGTATTTACCGAGGCAGGCGAAGCGCGGGCTTTAGCCGAAGCGCGTGCGGAACAGCAGCGGCAAACTCGCTTGAGACGAGGCGTCAGCTTGACAACCCTGTCGGCTCAAGCTCAAGAAGGCGAACTCAAGGAACTCAACTTGGTGTTGAAAGCAGACGTGCAAGGCTCTCTGGAAGCAATTCTGGCAGCCCTGCAACAGTTGCCGCAAAATCAGGTGCAAATCCGCGTCCTGCTGGCTGCACCCGGTGAAGTTACCCAAACTGACGTGGACTTGGCAGCAGCTAGTAACGCGGTGATCGTTGGGTTTAGCACGACCCTGGCGAGTGGGGCGCGGCAAGCTGCCGATCAGGCGGGTGTAGATGTTCGGGAATACAACATCATCTACAAACTGCTGGAAGACATCCAAGGCGCAATGGAAGGCTTGCTCGAACCAGAACTGGTGGAAGAAGCCTTGGGGACTGCCGAAGTGCGTGCCGTCTTCCCCGTGGGACGCGGTGCGGTTGCCGGTTGCTACGTGCAATCTGGCAAGGTGGTTCGCAACAGCAAAGTGCGCGTGCGCCGTGGCGGTCAGGTAATCTACGAAGGTAACCTGGATTCGCTCAAACGGATGAAAGAGGATGCCAAAGAAGTCAACGCTGGATTTGAATGCGGGATTGGCATTGACAAATTCAACGATTGGATTGAAGGAGACATCATCGAATCGTTCAAGATGGTCACCAAGCGCCGAACGCTTACACCTAGTTAGGGAATTGCAGATTGCAGATTTGAGATTGCAGATTTTATTTGCAATCTCAAATCTAAAATCTCAAATCTAAAATCTCTATGCGCTCTTTTTGGTCTGAACCTTTTTTGTGGATTCACTTGTCTGGGATAGCGGTTGTGCCGCTGTGCCTGGGCGTTTGCTTGTTGGGATTGGCAAGTGGTGAACCGTTGCTGCCGGTGTGGATGGAAATTTTTTTATTGGCAGTAGTAGGGATTGTTCCCGTGCTGTGGATGCAACTGATGCGTCCGTTTAACATTTTTAGCATTTTAATATTTGCCCTCAAGCCAGAACACTTAACCAGCCAGCAGACTCAAATATTAAGTTTGTTTAAAAAAACTGGCAATAAAGTAATGGCTGTGGTAGGAGCGATTTTGTTGGGGTGTGTGTTGTGGCAACTCTACAGTTTAGCGCCTAACGTCGCAGCGATCGCCAGATTTGCACCCCAATCGCGAGGCGCAGGGTTGTTGCTGGCAGGGATCGCATTTCTGTTGAGCAATCTGTTCCTGCAAGTGCCGCTGAGCGTTTGCGGCGTTTTGGTAACAAGCGATTCAACATTTTCTGAGACAGAAGCTTATCCTAGAGAAAAGATCGATCGGGATTTCACAACTCCTGGCTTTCAGGTCAATAGTATTTGGCCTTTGACTTCCGTTACGACTGCACCGAACTCCCAAGGTGAGTGAGTCGGCAATGGAAGATTTTGGTTCGATTTCCTCTAGTTAAAATTTCTGGGGTACTTATGGCAAATTATTCTGCTGCACCGGAAGCTCAATTAATGGATGATACCCAAATTTGGGATAGTTTGAAAGTAGCGATCGCATCTAGTTCTGGTTTTCAGCGCTGGGAACTGGAACGCGGCGTCGATGAAACAGAAGATTGCAGCTTAGATTACCGGGTACAGCGGTATTTGCGCGACACCCTGGAGACATTGGCTTACTAAAAATCTGCGATCGCAACAGATTGGCAAAATCAACCCGCTCCAACCGATACAATAACGATGTTCAAAAGTCGGGGCGGGTTTTACCAATTATATGCAATAACTAGAAATTGATATTTTGCCAGATCTGTTCAATTGCTTGCACCGTATCCCTTAAGCGTTGCAGTTGAACATAGGCGTCTGCCAACCTTTTGGCGTCAACTTGTACCTCTGGAGAGGGATAATTTTCAATTACTTCTATCAGCGATATCTGACCATCTTTGGTAGCAGAAAGCACTAAGGCAGAGCGCAATGCTTGGCGGTTGGCGCGATTTGAACTGGTACTAACAACTTGACCGAGCTGATCTAATATAAGATCGCCTGCGGGACTGTTTAGCACCCGATCTAATAAGATCGGATTGACATTGACGGGTTGGGTGAGAGTGCGGCGAATATCTTGAGGATTTTGTTGTAAGCGGTTTAAATCAGTTTCTAGAGAATCAGAAACTTTGCCCGTTTCGGCTAAGGTGGATAATTCGCTTACCGAAATTGAGTTTTGTAAGATGCCGTATTTTAGCACAATCCTTTCGGCAGCGCGAGCGTCAGTGCCGTTGAGACAAATAGCCACAGTTGAGGCGAAAAATAAGGCACGACTTAGGGAAGAGAATAGCGATCGCATAGAATATTTCACAACTATAATAATTCCGACGCTTGCCCCAGTTATATTGTTGCCTATCGGGACAGCGCTGTCATATTTTGTTATACCGATCCGCTTGTGATTCTTCACCCCCCGAAAGACTGAGTACCCACCAAGCGATATGAGTAAACTGGGCGCATTCAAACCAAGTCAAAGTGAAAACAATATAAGCAACTACTAAAGCTTCAATGCCGCTAAGCGACATTTCAAGATCTGGAGTATATGGTGAAACAATTACCAGAAGAATGTCACTGGACAGCTTTGGGTACTGGGAGCCGGTATAACTCTTTTATAGCACAACAAGCCATTTTACTTGGAAGGCATATTCGTACAGGATTTGAGGACGAAACCTATGTCGGTAAGGGACAAAAAGCTCACTCAAATGCAGAATTAATTGCCCTATCTACTCAATCGTCAGTTCGCAATTGCGATTGGCAATTGCGAATTGCAGATTGAGATGCCCAATACCTCTGTTGTTTAACGATTCCTACCATGCTCCAAGTAAGTGCTAGCAGTATTTTACGTGTGTTACATTTGTTTCCGATTGGCATAGTTGTCGGAATTATTTCTGCTCTCCTTGGTATTGGAGGCGGTTTACTTTATGTTCCAGCGCTTGCAGCAGTTGGAGCGTCACCAATTCAGTCTGTTGCAACTAGCTTAGTTGCAATTACGCTGGGCGCAATTTCTGGTACAATCCAGAATTGGCAAATGAAATTACTTAAAATTGAAACAGTTTCCTTATTAACATTCCCGGCAATGCTAACAACCGAAATAGGAGTTAGCATTGCTAGTGTTTTACCTAGTAAATGGCTATTATTGAGTTTTTCTGCTCTCCAGATCGCTGCGATTTGGCTGATAAACTTAAAAAATCAACTTCAAAAAGACGAGAAAAAAGCTGCAAAAATTGATTTATCTCAATCGCCTGTAAATTCAACAACGCCAATTTTAAAAACTCAAGGCATTGGACTAATAGCTGGAGTTTTATCTGGTTTGTTTGGAGTAGGTGGGGGGATTGTGATGGTTCCCCTGCAAGTTATGCTTCTTAAAATGCCAATTAAACAAGCTGTACAAACCAGCTACGGAGCTATTGTATTAATTTCATTATGGGCAGTCAGTCGTTATGCGATCGCAGATTCTACTAATGTATTGATAATACCAGGATTGATGTTGGGTTTGGGATCGTTATTTGGCGCAAATTTCGGTGCTAGGCTGTTGCCAAAATTGTCAGATAATTTAGTCCGATTTCTGTTTACATGTTTGTTGATTTTTTTGGCTGGTTATATGTCGTTAAAAGCTTTGTTGCTGTAACTTTTCCCACTCCAAGATTAATATATAATTTAGACTTTAGTCGATAGGGTTAGCGTGTCTTAGCGATGTCATGTACGTATTTTATTGATGTTTACTTCTAGCCACACAAGGGAGAGGGCAGGTTTATTTGAATTGTTGGGTTTTACCAAATTTTATTGGTAAAACCCACACGGTAAATCTCTATGTATCTGTTTTTTACTTAGTTTACATCTGGGGAGCGATCGCAAACATTCCCACCCCACTACAACCGCAGCGCCCAGAAATGGTATAACTTTCTAACCAGAGCCAGCGTGGAACTCGGCAGGCTAGTTGTTTGTCAAATCTAATTCATAACTATTGCAAGCTTCCCCAAACTCCGTTATGCACCATTTTTCAAGGCTAGAGAAGACCTCACTATTGCGCGGGGTAACATCGCCCCTAGTCGCAGTATTGTTAATTTTGACTGCTGGGAGTGCTGTTGCACCCCCCACTAATGCCAATTCCAATTCAACGCGCCTCGAAACGGCTCAAGTTCCCGTCGGTGCGAATATTACTTACGTCAACCCCCAAACTGGTAACGACAGTGCGGGTGCTGGTAGCGAAACTGCGCCTTATCGCACAATTAGCTATGCGCTGCAACAAGCGCAAGCTAATACGATTATTCAGCTACAACCTGGCTCTTATACGGCGGATACGGGCGAAGTTTTTCCCCTGACGCTCAAAAGCGGCGTGATTCTGCGCGGCGATGAATCTTCCAAAGGTCAAACTGTAGTAATTATTGGCGGCGGACAGTTTCTCAGTCCGACTTTTTCCCGCCAAAATGCGACGATATTCGCTCAAAACGATAGCCAAATTGCAGGCGTGACTATCACTAACCCGAATAAACGCGGTACCGGAGTTTGGGTTGAATCTACCAATCCGATTATCCGCAACAATATCTTTACTTCCAATAAGCGGGATGGGATATTTGTGACGGGAACTGGTGACCCCAAAATTGAAAGTAACATCTTTCGCGAAAACGACGCCAACGGTATTTCTGTCGCGCGGGCAGCTAAAGGCGAAATTCGCGGGAATTTGTTTGTAAATACGGGTTTTGGGATTGCTATCGGCGGTACTTCCACGCCTTTAGTTGTAGAAAACCGCATTCTGCAAAATACGGATGGAATTTATATTAACGATTCCGCTCGTCCGGTTTTGCGCGGCAATTTAATTGAAAACAACGCGCGGGATGGCGTCATCGCCACGATTAATTCTCAACCCGATTTGGGAAGTGCCGATAACCCCGGTAATAATTTGATTCGCGGTAACGGTAAGTTTGACTTGAACAATGCCACCGCGAGCAATACGATTTCTGCTGTGGGTAACGATATCAATCGCACTCGTATTTCTGGGCGCGTGGAATTTGTAGCGGCGCAAGTTAACCCGCCTCGTGGGGGTTCTGATACTTTTGCCGATATTGAAGGTCATTGGGCGAAACCTTATATCGAAGCACTTGCTGCTAAAGGAATCTTAACCGGGTTTTCTGATGGCACGTTTCGCCCCCGCGAACCTGTCAACCGCGCTCAGTTTGCGGTAATTATCAATAAGGCTTTTTCTCCCCCTCCAATTCGCCCCGCTTTGAATTTTGCCGATGTGAGGAACAATTTCTGGGCGTTTGGAGATATTCAAGCAGCTTACCGGGGTGGTTTTCTGTCTGGGGTGGATAGTCGCAATTTTCGCCCCGCCCAGGAAATTACCAGAGTGCAAGCTCTTGTTTCCTTAGCAAGCGGGTTAAAATTGCCGCCTGGGGATGCCAGTGTAGTTTCACTATATAAGGATGCGGCGCAAATTCCTGGTTATGCGATCGCTCCCATCGCCGCCGCCACCAAGCAGCAGCTGGTGGTAAACTTTCCCCAACAAACTCAGTTAAATCCCAACCAAGTCGCTACCCGCGCTGATGTGGCGGCGTTTGTCTACCAGGCACTCGTTAACAAAGGTAGCGCCCAAGCTATTCCCTCCCCCTACGTGGTAAGGGTTTCTCAAACCAACCAACCTTAAGGTTGGGAAAAGGGGAAAAGGGGAAAAGGGAAAAGGGGGAAAGGGGAAAGCTGTCGTTTTCCTTTGTTCCTATTTTCATCACCGGCTCTTTTTTCCTCTGTTTCCCCCAGTCTTTCCCTATTTCCCCCTTTTCCCTTTCCCCTTTCCCCTTTCCCCCCTTTTCCCTTTTCCCCTTTTTTCCCTTTCCCCCCCTTCCCCCCTTTTTCCCTTTTTCCCCCTTTTCATCCTAAAGTAAAGCGCCAGTCTGCTTATAGTTGCAGGTCTGGCGCTTTACGAGTGACTTTATCAAGCTGTCACGTTTTTTATTAAGGTTAGGGTCTGTATATTGGCTGACCCCATTTGAACTTCCCGTAAAGGAGGGTGTTATGGTCAGGGTCTTTATATTGGCTGACCCCGTTTGACTTCTCTATATTCACATCTATATTGGGAAAACTTAAATTTCATAATATTTTCTTTAGAATTGTCTCCCTCTATTTTCAATTATTAAATAATGTAAATTTTAGATGAATTTTACACTCAATAAAGCAATTTTGGCAAAAAATGTGATATTGGATGGCAAAAAACCTGGAGCCGCGATCGCATCCGATATGATAGCCTATGCCTTCAGAATCAAGCCAAGGGGTGTCGATTTCGGGAAAATTAGCTTTTCCAGATTGAAATCCATCAGGACTTAGGCAGCAATGCTATATATAGTGGTTGCGGTGCGTTACGCTTCTATATATAGTGGTTGCGGTGCGTTAGCGAAGCGTAACGCACACTACATATACTACATATACTCAGATCTTGCACCTACCCGATAAACAGCCTCCAAATAAATTTGGGGCTGAAAGCTTAAGTTAGCTAAAGCTAACTAAAATCAACGTTTTAACCCGTTTCAACGGGTTTTAGCTTTCAGGTGTGAAATTTATTTCTGGGCGTGGTGCAAGATGTGAGTATATTCAGATCTTGCACCATTATCAACAAGCCTGAAAAAACCGGGTTTCTTGCAAATAGCTCAGCTTGAAAGCCTAGATTTGTCGTCAAGAAACCCGGTTTTTAGCCAAGGTGCAAGATGTGAGTATAGAAACCTTGGGTAAGTGCTGCCATCTCACCTGCTCCCCTGCACGCCTGCTACGCCAACGCTGTCGCCCGGTTTTGAGGGCCATCTGACGGTCAAAACGGTACAATCAGACTCAGCTAGCCACCAATGACGCACGCCTGGAAGCCAGAGTGCATAGTCACCTGGTTGAGATAGGACGACTTCTCGATCGGAAAATTGCAGGCGAAAGCATCCGTTAATGACTATAGAAAGTGTGGTAGCAGAGGCATTCACCGCCCACTCGGATCTGCCTTCTCCAGCTTTATGCGTCGCCCATTTTACTTCTACATCCGGGGTGCAGCGAGGGCGATCGCTTGGTTCGATAAAATGACCGATGAACCAACCCCAGCGACTCGAACCATCAACAGCGGCGTTGCCCACGATAACTTCAGACGGCATCAGGGAATCTCCGGAACTAAAATGTGTCCTTTATAACCGGCATTTTCGTAGCGGGTGAGGATGTTGGCAGCTATTCCATCTGGCTTCGCCTCCTCAACTAAAGCGACGCAAGCACCGCCGAACCCCGCACCCGTTAACCGCGCGCCGAAGACTCCCGGTGTTTCTTGTAACATTGCGACCAGCGTATCCAAGGCGGGGACGGAAACTTCATAATCATCGCGCAGACTGGCGTGGGAAGCATTCATTAATTCGCCAAAACGATGTAGAGGCGTTTGATCGTGTAGAGACGTTTCATGAAACGTCTCTACAATGTTTACAGCTTCTAAAACTCGGTTATTTTCGGTCACGACGTGACGGGCGCGACGGCGCAGAGGTTCGGGTAAAATTTCCACAGCTTGGGGATCGGCGATATCTCTCAAAGCTTTAACTTTTAGCAATTTTGCTGCTTCTTCGCATTCCGCGCGACGTTGGTTATATCCGCTACCTGCCAGCGTGCGAGGGACGCCGCTATCGATGACCACAATTTCCGCACCGGCAGGGAAAGGTAATACTCGACGTTCGAGGGTACGAGTATCTAAAAATAACATGGAATTAGTATCGGCTAAACTCGATGCCATTTGATCCATAATGCCGCATTGGACGCCAGCATATTGAATTTCTGCTTGTTGTCCGAATTGAGCAATTTGGATATCATCGATGTTGAGATTTAAGAGCTGACGCAGTCCCCTCAGCGTCGCGACTTCTAAAGCTGCGCTGCTGGATAAACCCGAACCCATTGGTACGGAAGAAGTTACGTATAAATTTAGCGACGGTATTTTATATCCGGCGGTTTCCAAAACTCGAATACACCCCAAAATATAGCTAGTAAATCCTTCTGGAGTGGCATTATTTTCTGAAATACTTACCTTTTGGTCGAGTTCTTGGGAATAAAAATGGTGTTGGGAATCGCTGCTGTAACCTAGCCCAACAATAGTGCGTTGGGGTATTGCCGTGGGGAGAACAAACCCATCGTTATAGTCGGTATGTTCGCCGAGTAAGTTTACCCTTCCAGGCGCGCTTGCTTTTGTTTGCGGTGCGGCACCAAATATTTGCTCGAAGTTTGGCATAAAAGTAGGTTTGGTGAAAAAATTGGATTGCGATCGCGTAACTTTTTTCCCTCTCCCTAGAATCGATACTAATTTTCCTGGAATGGGTATAGCGATCGCATCCACCTTGAGGTTTTAATATTGGCTCAGCGCAGCACCCGCGAGCCACAGTTTTTTTGTGGCTACACAAACAAAGCCTGCCGCCGCAGGCTTAAATGCTTGCAGGCTGCGGCGGCACGACATGCTAAAGCATGTGGCTATACAAACAAAGCCTGCGGAGACAGGCTTAAATTCTTACAGCCCGCGTAGGCGGGCTTTGTTTGTATAGCGGTACCCTTGAGGGTGCCAGATTTGGTAAAGGTTTTGTTAAGCGATCGCATTAATTCCTTTACCCAATTTCCAAAGGCAATGCACGCAATCTTCCTTCTATTTCAATGCTAGGCCAATTTGGATCGAAAGTCAGATTTTCCAACTTGCGATCGCTCAGAATCGCAAAAGTATCTTCAATTTTTGCACCGGGTAAACTGGGATTCCAAGCGATCGCCATATTTTCTGCCAAAGTATCTGTAGTACTAGGATTGGCGACAATTTCTCGCGCTAGATATCCGGTTGTTCCTCCTTGGTGATGTTCGCGGATGGCGTTGGGATATCCATATTTTTCATAAGCTTGTTTCAGCCCATCGTAAACCGAATTAAGCGCCGTATCTGGTTGGCATAAATTCAGCGCTAAAGCTTCGATTTCTCGGATATCCTGGTGCAATTTTTTATATTCATCCGCCATCGTGCCAAAACAAACGAATCGGGTAAGATTGGCATACAAACCATATCCCCTAGCGCAAAATACCATCATCGCGAGGCGTCCAATTTGTTCGGCGCTGGCGGTTGCGTGACGATACAACGGTAAACGCCTTTCACCAGCGACTAAAGTTAATGCTGGATGCAACCCCCTCGCCCACAATGCTTCCGCACCTGCACCTGCTAGCTGATATTCTGTCCAACTTGGCTTGGCGGCTTTTAATACTTCTGTCATCGCTTCGCTTGCTTTGCGCCCGACTTCGCGATATCGCTCTAATTCGCTTGACATTAGTACCCGTTTATGATTTTGAAGAGAAGGCGGCAATCGTTTTTCGATGTGGGGAATCGGGCGATCGCATAACACTTTGCCCGCATTCGTCGCTGATCGGACAAAAGTTTCTCGCGCTTCTGCATCTGCCCAAGGGTTGATTTGGAATTGAAAATTATCGGGAATTTCCTCATCTTTTAACCGCTGGGCTTCTATTTCATCGGTTAATATCCACGCATTTTCTAACGTTACCAATACTTCCGCGACTCCGGTTTCTGCGGTTAGCAATACGGTATTTGAACCGCCAGCAGTCGCCCAGGCAAACCAGTCTGTACCTTTTAAACGAATGCCTTGCGCTTCGGTTTCTGTTAATGCGTTGCGGATTAATTCTAGTTTGGCGGAAACTTCTTTGCTGAATTGATTCATACAATTTGTTAGATGGTGGTAATTGATCTCCCCTGCCCCCGCGATCAAAGGGGGGTTTAATTTTAGATATTTTTTAGCCCCCCTTGGCAAGGGGGGTTGGGGGGATCGTCTTCATATACTCACGGGTATTTCCAGATTTACATGAACAGCTTGCAATTCTTTTGCCTTATCTTCGGGAAGCGCATCGTTAGCAAACATTCCCGCTGCTAGTTCGGTTCCGGCTAGATATTTCAGCCGCTCTTTAGTCCGATAAGGTGGATAAAATTCTGCGTGTAAATGCGCTTCTGGATGATAATTTCCATCAGTTGGTGCTTGAAACCACGCCATTAAATAGGGAAAGGGACGATGCCACAAACCATCGTATTTGAGGGTAACTGTTTTTAACGCCCTTGCCAGTGCTTGACGCTGCTTTTCGGTCAAATCGATCAATGTTGCTACGGGTTGAATGGGCGCAAGCCAAACTTCATAAGGGTAGCGGGCGCAAACGGGAACGAATGCGATCGCATCGTCATCTAAATAAAGGATTCTCTGGTTATCTTCTATTTCTTTTTGAATTAAATCTTGCAGCAACCCTCGCTGATGTTCTTGGTAATATTTTTGCTGCATTTCTAACATTTTCGCTGGCACGGGTGGCACAAATGGATAAGCGTAAATTTGCCCGTGGGGATGCAGCAATGTTACGCCCATTTCTACGCCTTTATTCTCGAAGGGGAGGACGTATTGTATCTGGGGGGAATCTCCTAATACGCGCGTGCGATCGCCCCACACCTGAAACAATAATTCCAAATGATCCAATTCCAGCATACTCAGATAAGCATTGGGATCTTGGGTAAAAACAACCACCTCGCACGAACCGTTTGCTGGTAAGGTATCGACGATGCTGACCGGCGCATCCTTTGCCCCTAAAGTCATAGAAGGAAAGCGGTTATCAAACACCGCCACGTCGTACTTACCTGGTGGTAGTTCTGTCGGAAACTTCGGATCGATAGTCGGTGCCAGGGGATTATATTCCGGGGGTGGCATAAAAGTGCGCCCCTGACGGTGACTGGCATAGGCTACCCATTCGCCGCGCAAGGGATGCCAGCGCAAATGGGGGTTTGCCCCCACAGGTTCATCGCTGGGGCTAGGGGCGATAATTGCTTCATCAATTGGATATCGGCTGTATAAGGTCAGTTGGCGACCATCTGGTTTTAACAGCTTCTGGGAGTACATTTGTAGGCGAATTTCGGCTTTAACTGTTGAGAGTATAGCTACCGAGTTTTCCTGCCTGCCCCTACCTAGAGTTGCAAATTAACATGATGAGCCAAAGTTGAATTTGATGTTAATTTTTGTGAGTAAAGCCACAACCAATATTGCTCAACCTGCCAAGGTGCTAATTTAAGAAAAGCTTAATTTCCACTATCTAAAGATAGATAATCTACACCCGATTCTCGTGAACAGACTCTTCATCCGCCGACGCTTGCAGATAACTAAGTTTTTTGGGAGGGATAGCGTATCACTAAAGAGCGTATCGCTGCCAGTCTTGGCAGGAGTTGCTGTATTAGTTGCTACTCTGTTCCTCAGACAAGCTCTGATTGCAAGGGAGGAGGAGGCAATTGACCACACACTTTACTTGCAAGCAGATAATGCCAAAATCCACATCTTACAAAGTTTAGAACAGCAAACCCAGGGGTTGCTGCGGATGGCAAAGCGCTGGGAGGTGCAAGGAAAACCGCGTCAGGAATACTGGGAAGCTGATGCAAGACTGTATGTTCAGGACTACCCCGCTTTGCAAGTGATTGAATGGGTAGATGCATCGAATCATGCGCGCTGGGTTGTGCCAATTAAGGGAAATGAGGAGGCGCTTAACCTTAACCTGGGGTTTGAACCGAAACGGCGGATAAGCTTGGAAGCAGCAAGAAACACAGGTCAAATCGTTTTTACTCCTACTATCGAGATCCAGCAAGGTGGCAAAGGATTTTTGCTGTACATACCCATCGGCAACAGACAGGATTTTGAAGGATTTATTCTCGGTGCATTTCGCACTGAAAAATTCTTTGACTACACTTTCAATGAGTGGTACAGGCGGATTGAACATAAATACGGGGTGGCTATTTATGAGGGAGACAAGCAAATCTATAGCCATTACCGCAGTAATAAGCACAACCATCTTAAATTTGTTCAACAAAGAACGATCAATTTTTATGGCATCGCTTGGCGGTTAGAAATTTGGCCTGAGTCAGAGTTACAGGAAGGAAAATCTGTCCTCGATGATTTAGTGTTAGGTGCTGGAATTGCGATCGCTTGCTTGTTTTCTGGGACAATTTTCTTAGTTCAAACTAGCCAGCGTCAGGTTAAAAAACTAGATGCAGTCAACCACAAGCTGGAAGCTGAAATCGCTGAACGCCAACGAGTAGACGAGGAGTTAAAAAAAAGTGAGAGTTTATTTCGCCTCTTGGCTGAAATCTCCCCAGTGGGAATTTTCCGCTCAGATGCTGAGGGAAAAATTATTTATGCCAACGAACGCACTTGTCAAATAGTTGGCGTGCCGTCGGAAAACCTATTGGGATGGAAATGGGGCAATTATCTTCACCCAGAGGATGCACAACGAGTCTATAGATCCTGGTTGTATGCGATCGCTCATCAACTTCCTTGGTATGATGAATACCGCCTCTTAGATCAAAAAACAAGGGTAACCTGGGTATTAGCCCAAACCGATTTAGAACGGGAAGCAACAGGCAATGTCATCGGATATGTGGGAACTTTAACCGACATCACCGAACGCAAACAAGCAGAAGTTGTTCAGCAACAAGCACTAGCAGCAGCCGAAACAGCTAATCGCGCCAAAAGTGCCTTTCTTGCTTCTATGAGTCACGAACTGCGTACTCCTCTCAATGCAATTCTTGGCTTTAGCCAAATCCTATCTGCCAGCAACTCTTTGACAGCACAGGAACGGGAACAGATAGAGATTGTTAATCGTAGCGGTCAGCATTTACTAGAACTAATCAACGACATTTTGTCAATGTCCAAAATTGAAGCAGGTCGCATTACTTTAAATGAATCTAGCTTTGATTTATACGAGTTACTCGGCTCAGTTCAAGAGCTGCTGCAACTCAAAGCCAAATCTAAAGGATTGCAGCTGATTTTTGAATACGCCAACGACATGCCGCCATATATTCAAACCGATGAAAGCAAACTGCGGCAAGTCCTAATTAATATCTTGGGTAACGCGATTAAATTTACTCAAAATGGTATTGTTTCCCTGCGAGTTTCAGTAGCTAATGAATTGCACCCATTAACAATTCAATTTGCAGTTTCTGATACTGGCATTGGGATTGCACCGGAAGAAATAGACATGCTATTTGAACCATTTGTGCAAACTAAAACAGGTCAAAAATCGATTGATGGAACTGGCTTAGGTTTACCTATTAGCCGAGAATTCGTTAAATTAATGGGGGGAAATATCAGCGTCAGTAGCACCCTCGGTCAGGGTTCAATTTTTACCTTTGATATTAAAGCTAAGGTGGTAGATGCGGCGGATAATGAAACTAGATTAACCAGTCGGCGAGTCATTGGTTTAGAGCCAAATCAACCAAAGTTCCGCATTTTAATTGTTGAGGATATAGAACAAAATCGCCTTCTGCTTGTCCAAATGCTTACACCTTTGGGATTTGAACTGCGCGAAGCTATCAATGGTGAAGCAGCTGTGGAAATCTGGCAAAGTTGGCAACCAGATCTAATTTTGATGGATATGAAAATGCCAGTAAAAGACGGCTACGAGGCAACCAAGTGCATTCGCGAATCACCTAACGGCAAAGATACTTATATTATTGCTCTGACAGCCAGTGCATTTGATGAGCAGCGAGAAGATATTTTAAAAGCAGGTTGTAATGACTTTGTTAGTAAACCGTTTAGAGGGGAAATTTTATATGAAAAAATAGCGTTTTACTTGGGAGTACGTTATGTTTATGCAGAAGAAAATCAATCTGTCTCAGAGCCGCGATCGCTACAGCCTTTGACCTTAACAAAAGAGGCGTTAAACGTGATGCCAAATGAGTGGGTGGAGCAGCTTTATCAGGCAGCGATCGCACTAGATGACAGGCAAATTATGCAACTAATTAAACAAATACCAGATCGTGAAGCTGTGCTTGCCAAAACCTTAACCGATGTGGTCGATAATTTCCGTTTTGATCTGATTTCTAATTGTATAAATAACTCAAGTTGCTAGTTATGATGTCAAGCATTTTAGATCCCCCTAAATCCCCCTTAAAAAGGGGGACTAAGAATCCGGTTCCCCCCTTAAAAAGGGGGGTTAGGGGGGATCGAACCGACAATATTTGTAACTAGCAACTTGCGTTATTAGCAATTACACAACCGTTGCTTAAGGACGCGATCTGAGTGAAGTACAGCCTTGTGGCGCAAGTTTGTGTAGCGGCACCCTTAAAGGTGCCGCTACACTGTCAACTATCAACTGTCAACTATCAACTATCAACTATCAACTATCAACTATC
>ERZ1066128.63-NODE-63-length-48693-cov-11.403841_pt1 | contig 48693 bp, 50 predicted proteins | sample MGYA00382775_ERZ1066128 | MGnify/ENA primary metagenome ERZ1066128 (study PRJEB33369, sample SAMEA5778358) | biofilm metagenome | biome: Industrial cooling water; feature: Water cooling tower basin; material: Biofilm | place: United Arab Emirates | collected...
GAGCCGCACGATGTGGAAGCGCTGTCCGTGGACGCGGTCGAAGGCCAGATTTTGCTGCTGACCAAGCGCACTGTACCTTCGGTTTTGTACCGGGTGCCGCTCGATGGCATCGGCAAAACCACGGCGACGAAAGTGGCGCCGCTGCCGGGAATTCCGCAGCCGACACCGGCAGAAATCCGACGCGACGGTGCGTTGAGCCGCTATCGCTCACAAACCACTGAAATGCAGCTCGATTGCGCGCGCACGTCGCTGCTGGTTCTGACCTACGATTCGATTTATCGCTTTGTGCGGCGCAGCGACCAGTCCTGGGAAGAGGCGCTGACGGACGCCGAGCCAAGTCGCTCGCAGATAACCTTTCTGCCTCAGGCTGAGGCGATGGCGTTCGACGAGACCTGTACCCAAGTGTTCGTCGGCAGCGAGAAAACGCCCTCACCGCTGCTGCGCTTTCGCTATCGGCCGCTGCCGTGACATCGGCAATTCTCCGCGCTTGGCGCGGGCAACTGCGGCTGCCGAGCATCGAGTGTCCGAAACCGATTCGAACCTCTCAAGGCGCCTGGGCGCGGCGACTTGCGCGCGGAGCCAACCAGCAGCGAACTCCGAAAGCCGACGGACTTGAGTTATGCCGGCGCCGCGGCTTGCGCCGTGAGTTCGAGCCAACGCTGCTGGTGCCGATCGGGCGCGACCGATTCGCGCGCGTACATTGGCTGACACCGCAAGCGGCACAGGCACTCGCTGGCCTACGCAAAGCGGCGCTCGGCGCAGGAATCGATCTGGAAGTGATCTCGAGTTATCGCAGCGTGCGTGCCCAACAAGGCATCGTTGCGCGCAAACTGCGCGCCGGCCAGACGCTGGCCGAGATTTTTGCCGTGAACGCGCCACCCGGCTACAGCGAACATCATAGCGGCGAGTGCGTCGACTTCGCCGTTCCTGGCGCCGAGCCGCTCACCGAGGCATTCGACACAACTCCGGCATTCGCCTGGCTGGCGCGCGAGGCACCCAAGTTCGGCTGGCGCATGAGCTATCCGCGCGGCAATTTACAAGGTTATGTGTACGAACCTTGGCATTGGCGATTCCGTCCAACGAGGCAAAGGCGACAAAAGGCAGCGGCGAAACACGTGCCACTATCGGTGCTTGGGCTTTGACGGCGGCGGTTTGCGCCGCATAGGCACCACCTCTGGCCGCCTGGCGCCGGCCACAGCAAGATCAACCATGGTTTTGACCGCAACCACGGTCAGCACCATTCCAAAGGGCCCGAAGTAAGACAGCATGATCATTCCGAAGATGATGATGACCTGCAGTCCGATCATTCGCCCGAAGTGGTAATTGGCGTGGAGCTCGATCTCGGAGACGTTGGCGATCGAGCGCCGATCATGCAACCATCCGAGAATTGCGAAGACGATCAGCAGCAAGCTGCCGTAGCCCACATCCGACCAGTTGGCCTTCCACGCCGGATCATTACCGAACTGATCGAACGGTAGCGTTGCCAATGCCAAAACAAAGATCCCATGGGCGAAAAGAAATGCGCCGGCAGCGATCAGGAAGTGGTACGCGTGCCGCATTTTCTTGGTCTTGCCGTTGACTCGCGCCTCACTGTAGTGGCTACGATCCCTGGTCCGAAACCAATGCGCTTCCGACAACGCCACATGCGCGACGATGCCGAGGGCATTTTCTACCCAGAACAGTAACAATACCGTTGTGGCAGAAGCCTGCTGGTAGAGCAAGGCAGCGAGATAAGCGCCGTTGAGTGCCAGCGCCAACAGTATTCGCACCGAACGCGGTGTCATCCGTCGATTTCCGCCGACGCCGCCAATGGACGTTTAAGCGCATCGATGGCCTCGCCAATGCCGCTCACGGTGAGTGGAAACATGCGATCGCCAACGATGCGTCGGATATGCGTGATCGTCGGCGTGTAGCCCCAGTGCTGGCGCTCGGCGGGATTGAGCCAGGCCAGTCGAGGCCAGGTGCGCGCCAGACGCGTCAGCCACACCTGCCCGGATTCCTCATTCCAATGCTCGATCGAACCGCCCGGCTCAAGCACTTCCAGCGGGCTCATGCTTGCGTCGCCGACCAGGATCACCCGGTAGTCCGGGCTGTATTTGCGCATCAATTCCAGCGTCGGCGTACTTTCGTTGTGGCGCCGGCGATTGTCCTTCCAAACGCGCTCGTACACGCAATTGTGGAAATAGAAATGCTCCAGGTGCTTGAACTCGGCCTTGGCCGCCGAGAACAGCTCTTCGCAGACGCGGATGTGATCGTCCATCGAGCCGCCGATGTCGATAAACAACAACAACTTCAGAGCGTTATGTCGTTCCGGACGCAGCTTCAGATCGAGCCATCCAGCATTGCGCGCGGTCGAGCGGATCGTGTCGTCCAGATCCAGCTCGTCGGCCGCGCCTTCGCGTGCGAACTTACGCAGGCGCCGCAGCGCAACCTGAAAATTGCGGCGGCCCAACTCGACATCATCATCGAGATTACGATAGACGCGTTGTTCCCACACCTTCGCTGCGCGGCGCTGCTGCGAGCGACCGCCGATGCGCACGCCTTCCGGGTGATAGCCACCGTGACCAAACGGCGAGGTGCCGCCGGTGCCAATCCAACGATTGCCGCCTTGATGGCGCTCGGTCTGTTCGGCAAGACGCTCGCGGAGCGCGTCCATCAGGGCTTGCAATGAACCGAACGCCTTGAGCTGGGCTTTTTCCTCGTCGCTCAATTCACGCTCAAACACCTGGCGTAGCCAATCGGGAGGCACCTCCTTCAGCCATTCGGGCGCGTGATCGGCGATCCCGTCGAAGAATGCGCTGAAAGCTCGATCGTAGCGATCGTAGAGCGTTTCGTCCTTGATCAGCACGGTGCGCGCCAACACATAGAAGTCGCTGATCGACAACTGTGCCAGGCCCGCCTTGAGCGCCTGCAGCAATGCCAGGAATTCGCCGAGGCCGATTTTGAGCCCGAAGGCGCGCAGCGTTAGTAGGAAGCGGATCAGCATCGGTGGATGTTGGTTCTTGGTTATTGGTTTGCTGGAGGAACCGACCGCGCCAGCCGGGGTCAACACTAGCGTTAAGTTAGACTACGACAATGTATCTAGACTTTTACGGGCTGTCAGAGCCGCCATTTTCAATTACGCCCGATCCGCGATTCGTGTTCTTGAGCGAACGCCATCGCGATGGTCTTGCGCATCTGCTGTATGGCGTTGGCCAGGGCGGGTCGGGCGGCTTCGTGCAGCTGACCGGCGAAGTGGGCACCGGCAAAACCACGCTGTGTCGATTGCTGCTCGATCAGTTACCCGAAAAAACCCGCATCGCGTTGGTGCTCAATCCGCTGCTGTCGCCGGTTGAGCTTCTGGAGACGATTTGCCAGGAACTGCGTCTTGAATTTGCCCAGGCGCGAGGGAGCATCAAAGCGCTCACCGATGTGCTCAACGCATTCTTACTCGAAGCGCACGCAAATGGCGAGCGCGTCGTGGTGATTGTCGACGAAGCACAGAATCTGTCGGTGCAGTCGCTCGAACAAGTACGTCTGCTCACCAATCTTGAGACACCGACGCAGAAGCTGTTGCAGATCATTCTGCTCGGACAACCCGAGTTGCGCACGCTGCTGGATAGGCCGGAACTGCGCCAACTCGCACAACGCATCACCGCCCGCTATCACCTCACACCGCTCGAAGCCAGCGAAACGGAAGTTTACGTGCGCCATCGGCTCCACGTGGCTGGATCGGAACGCGTGCCCTTTACGCGACTCGCTCTGCGCGCCCTGCATCGCCGCTCCTCAGGCGTACCGCGGGTGATCAACGTCATTGCCGACCGCGCGCTGGTGGCAGGCTATGCGCGTTCGCTCGACAGCGTCAGCGAGCGTCTGGTAGAGGAGGCCGCAGACGAGGCTTTGCTTGGCGGCCGGCGCCGTCGGCGCACATGGCATTACGCTCTTGCCGCAACCGCGGCCGCCGCAGCCGTGGTGTTTGCGCTGTCCTGGCCGCGCGCGCCGGAACCAGCCGCCGGAGCGATCGCCGCTGTGCCTCCTGTTGTCGAGCCGCCGATGGATGCGCTTTTCGAGAGTTTGCTGGCGAAGGCGCCGCAATACGAAAACCAAGCGTGGCAGCGCTTCGCGGGTCTCTGGAATTGGACAGTCGACGCAACCGCCGCCCAGGCGCTGCAGGATTGCAGCGGACTGGTCGCACCTGGGCTCAATTGCCTGCGCGCACAAGGACCGCTCAATCGGCTTGCCGCCTTGCAACGTCCAGTCGTGCTGAGGCTGCGGGCCGGCGAGCAGTTCGTATCGGCACTGCTTCTTGGCATCGATGAGGGTAGCGCGCGAATTGAACTTGCGGGCACCAGCATTGAGGTTCCGCGGGCCTTGATCGAACTGCACTGGCTGGGCGACTATCGCGCCTTGTGGCGTGCGCCGAGTTTTCTGCCGGGCACGATGCAGCAAGGCGACAGCGGTCCTGGCGTACAATGGCTGCGATCGCAGTTGGCGTTAGCTGAAGCGCAGCAGGGTCTGCCGAGTGATCCAAGGGTCGATGGATCATTCGATGCGGAACTTGAACGGCGCCTGCGGCGTCTACAATTGCGCCTGGGACTGGTAGCCGATGGTATCGCCGGTCCGGAAACGCAAATGGCTCTTGCAGCGTATGCGCCAGAGGGGCCACGGCTGGTGCGTCTTGAATCGAAGCGAGGTTGAGGCATGTCGTTGATTTTGGACGCATTAAAAAAGTCCGAGGCAGAACGCAATCGCGGCACTCCGCCGCGATTGCACACGCCGTATGTCACGGTGCAGCGCGAGCGCCCGGCTTGGATCGTGCCCACCATCACCGTGGCAATTCTCGCTGCCGGGGGCGCCACCTGGTTGTCGTTGACGACGCCTCGCGTAAGCGAAGTCGTCGCAGCAACGCCCGATTCGGCGCCAGATCAGCCGGTTGCAGCGGTTCCTGTGGGCGAATCTCAGATGCCCATTACCGCTCAGATGCCCGGTACCGATCCCACGCCTGAGCTGACGCCAGCTGCTGTCGGTGGCGCTGGCATGTCCAGTGGTGGTGGGTCCGCCAGTCTCGCCGTGCCGCAACGCGCCGATCTCTACACGCCCCCACAAACACCCAGCCCGCAAACCGTGCAAACGGCGCCGCCCGCGCAGGCGCCAGCGCCTGCAGCGCCCTTGCACGCCGCGCCCGCTCCGCCGATCGCAGCGCAACCTGAGCCGGCGCCCGTGGCAGACAACCCGTTGCAGATCGCTCCAGCGGTCGATGTACAAACCACTCAGCAAACGGTTTCGGTTGCTGCAACTGCCGAAACATCGGTGCAAACGCCAAGTGCTGAAGCGCCGCAGGAACAGCTGCTTCTGGTCTATCAACTGCCCTATGCGATTCGCAAGGACTTGCCCAAGCTTGACTTGTCGATGCATGTTTTTTCGCCAGTTCGGGAAGAGCGATTCGTGGTCTTGAACGGCAAGCGATATAGCCTCGACGGCACATCGCCAGGTCCGGACATTGCGCTCCTCGATATCAGCGACGAAGGCGCTGTGATGGAATTCCGCGGCCAGAAGTTCCTGCTGCCGCGACAAACGTTCTGACAGCGCCAGATCGGGCGCCGACATGTTCGTTCGCATCGACGAGAAGCGACGCAAACCATTGCGGCTTGTGACGCCGCTGTTGGTCATTGCGTGTTTATGCGTCGCTGTTTGGCAAGCCTTGGCACCACCGGCCGAGCGCTATGCGTTGTTGCAAAGTTGGGGCACAGTGCCCGCAGAATTGCAGCTAAATCTGGGAGCCTTGCTGAGCGGCTCTGGTCTGCGCCTTTTCAGCGCATTATTTGTGCACGCCGATTGGACCCATCTTTTCGGCAACCTCTTGTTCCTCGGTCTGTTCGGCGCTGCCGTGGAACGCACACTCGGGTCCTGGCGGTTGCTTTCGCTTTATTTGCTTGCCGGCGCCTGCGCTAACTTGTTCACTGCGCTGATGGCCCCGCTGACCCAGGCGCCCATCATCGGTTCCAGCGGCGCGGTGTCGGCCCTGATCGGTGCCTACGTGTTGCTATTCCCGCGCTCGCATTTGGGCATCGTGCTGCCGCTCGGATTGTATTTTCAACTTGTCCGGGTGCCCGCGATCCACTTGATCGGTATTTGGCTGGTGTTTCAGGTGCTCGAAACCTTTGGCAGCCGCACCGGCGCCATCGCCTGGTGGGCGCATGTGTTCGGATTCGTCAATGGCGTATTCCTCGCCCTGATCTTGCGGCCATGGCTGCATCGGCGCGATGCGCGTTTGGTCTAGTCGCTTGCCAGTGGTACCAACTTGAGCTCACGCGTTCAACAGGCATCCTGCCCGACGTGCTTTGGTTGCCAACTTGAATCGCGAGCACACTTGCAGATTCGAAAGCTCAGGGCTTCGCCAGCTCGGTCTCAATTTCGGCCAGCAACACCGCGGTATCCAGGCCGAGTTCCGAAAGTAGATTCCACTGCAAGATGGCCCATTCGCGCTGCGTGCGCAGGTAGGCCGCGAAGCCGGCGTTATCGCGCGCCAGCGCGACGACTTCCGCAGCGGGGCGCTGGTCGAATACCGACACACCCAGCGGGTATTGCTCGCGCGCGCCGTCGTTGCGGAATGCGCGGATCACTGCGGTTTGGGTGTCCATCAAGTTGTCGTATTGGCCGTAGTACGACTGGAGGCGCCGCGCCAAGGCACGATTGCGCACCAGCCCGAGCCGGCCGGCGCTGATCAGCGACTCATAGCCGTTTCTCGAACCCACCGATATGCGCACGAGGTTGATCGACCCCATCAGGTTATCCAGCTGGTCTACCGGAAAAGGCTGCACCGGCGGTGCCGTCCCTGCGCCGGTGCCGAGCTGCAGTGTGGCCGGCAGTGTGATGCCAAAGGCTTCGCGGTAAATGTAGTCGACCGCAGCGATTCGCAGTTGCGCCGAGCCCAGCAGGGCGTCGCTCATTCCGAGGTGCGCGCGAAGGTCCTCGGCAATCTCGGTCAGGTGTCCACGCACCAGCTCGCGCTCAACCCGCGCCTCGTTCCAGTTCGCCACTTGGATTCCGACGAACACGCCGAGCACCACGATCAGGAAATCAATGCCGATCGCGGTCCAGTTCTGTTCGCGAATGTGAGCCGCGACGCGCAGCAGGCGGGTGCGGCGCAGCGCGACGGTTTCGATGTCGTCACTCATCCCTGACGCGACTTTGCGGCAAGTTGACTGCGATTTCGTCTGGCTGGGTGGTCTGCCGAAGCAGGCCACTGAGCCCACTCATTCATCTTCATCTCCGTCGACGAACTCGTCCTCGGCTGCGGCATCGTCGTCTTCGGCGGCTTCGTCTTCGACAGCTTCGTCTTCGGCGGCTTCGTCTTCCATCGCCTCGCCTTCGTCACCCTCGCCTTCAAACGCTCCGCTGTCGTCCGCCGGCTCGTCATCCAGCCCCGTTTCGCCATCGCCCTCGGCGGAGTCTTCGTCCTCGAGAGCGTCTTCGTTGCCCAGCGCATCGTCTGCGTCGCCAGCGCTGCCTTTCAAACCATCGTCGCCGCCGTCATCCAGGTCGGCTTCGCTGTCCGCGTCGCCCTCATCGACATCACCGTCCGATGCGCCAGACTCGTCGCCCTCGTCATCAAAATCCTCGTCGCTGGCATCGCCAACGCCATCGCCATCGTCGTCGAGATCGGCCGCGTCGCCCTGGCCGTCATTGTCGTCGTCGCCATCTTCCTCGTCGATCTGGCCATCGGCATCGCTGTCGATATCCATGTCAAGACCTTCGCCCTCATCGTCGAAGACCAGTTCGCCGTTGTCGCCAGCGCCGACATCGTCGAAATCAAACGTTTCGGTGTCGTCGTCGCCGACCAATTCGGCATCAATGTCATAGTCGTCCAGTTCCGGGTCGTCGTCGCTGAAGGCGATTCGGCCCTTGGTATCCTCTTCGGCGCTGAATTCATGACCGGCGCCGATGTCGAAGTCGCTGATTTCGTAGTAACTGTCGTCTTCGCCCAGATTGTCGTCAGCGAATCGAATCACCGGGCGCTGATCGCTCCCGGCGTGGAAGTTGAACTCGTCCTGGCTGAAGCTCACCGCTTCGACTTTGCCGGGACGAACGGCAATGTTGTCCACCTGGAATACTTTGGTCCCACCGAACACCGCCAGCGAGGTAGTTCCCGAAGCGCCAGCGGCTGGATTGACGCGCACGTCGTATTCCTGATCGCGCGGCAAGCTCACCACGCAACCGCGCGTGCCGCGCATCGGCTTCATGGTGGCACCCGAGATATCGTTCTTGCTCGACGAGACCTGCTTGTTGTTGCTCTTGCCAACGGCCTGCACTTGATCGCACGAGGTGGGCGTGACGACGGTGTAGGTTGTGGCAGGCGCAGCCGGCTGGCGCGTCGGCGCTGACGGTTTGGGTTTGCGGCTCTCCGCCGCCGCTGCAGCCTGATCTTGCGGACCGCAGAACGGACACTTCAGCGGCTCAAAACGCGTCGACAACAACGTGAAGTCCATGGCGCCGGCGCCGCCAGACCACGCATCGGCCGGCTCACTGGGATTGAGTGCAGCGCCGTTGTAGACCCACTGATCGTTTCCGGCGTCGATGTCGATGAACTTCTCTTGGCCGGGATAGTTGTTGTCGTAGATGTAGACCCGATACACGGCGTTGCCGGTGCGCTCGATCTTGTAGGGCGTCACCGCATGTCCGCCGCCTTTGTCGTAAATACCGAGCGTGGGATAGTCCTCACCGGATTTCAGAGCCGCAATCAGACCATCGACGATCTTTTGCAATGAATACTTCTTGGTGACATTGGTTACCGTCTGCACTGGATCGACCATCTGCGTGCTGTAGTACGCGGAAATGGTGCGCATCAGAATTTCGTCATCAGGCTTGAGCGCCTGAGTCGCGTCGCCACCGTAGTCGCTAAGGCTTTCTGCTTCAATGAAGAAGGCGGCGCTCAGCACCGCCATTCCCTCGCAGTGCCCGCCTTCTTTGCTCTTGTTCATGGCTTCCAGCCACAGGCGCGCGCCGGGTGTGGGTATGCAGGACTCGTTTTCGATACGCGCGCATGCCTGCTCGCCGAACAAATAGGCCGCATCGTCGGGCTTCAACGTCGCTTGCGGATGCTCATCGCCGCCCCAGTTGGCGAAACCAAACCCGTGTGGCGTTGGGCGAAAGCCGCTGTCCACCAGCACCTCAGACCGCCCCGATGTCGCAAGTGAGGCCAAGACCGCACACACTAAGATTTTTCGATACATTCGCCACCCCTGAACTCAGCCCCTGAAGTGGCGTGATTTAAACATGCAAACGTCAGCAGGTCACATGTTCTATTTGGAACTTTTCTGCGTTATCCCAAGTGCAGTCGAGACAATGCTTGGGCACCATTGGGCTGCCCGATGCCGCCAGAAGTCTGGGCCTCGCGACGGCGAAGCCCAGTCGGAATCAGGCCGATGGCGTCGTCGGGACCCACATACTGTTGCGCCACATGTCTATTGCAATGCGCCTCGCATTGACACCATTCGCGTCGCTGTTGAGCGCAGGATCTGGCGTGCGCGAAGCCAGAATCCGAGCGGATCGTAGATGTCGAGGTAGTCGTCATGCATCTGGATCTCATCGCAAATAACGCCATTGTCATCGTCGACTTCCCAGACTCAGTCGCATTTGCCGGATGCCATGACCTACGTCACTTATCGTGAGCGCACAACCTCTGCAGTCTGCGAACCTGCAACCCATCGGAGCCCGCTATGAACCTGATCGACATTTTTCTTGACCCGGCGAAAGTGTTTGCGCAGCAGAAGGAAAGACCGAGTCCGTGGTTGCCGATGCTGGTTCTGGCGCTGGTCAGTGCGGCGTTGTTCTTGACCTATTTCAATCGCGTCGACGCCGAATGGTTGAACGGCCAGATGATGGCGCAGATGAGTCAAGACATGACTGCGGCACAATTGGAGCAAGTGAAATCCACGATGCCTGGTGCCAAAGCCATCGGCTATATCAGCGCCGCTAGTGCTGCAGTGATGATCCCAGTCGTGCTGCTGATCATGGGCGTTTATTACCTGTTGGCCGGAAAGGTTCTGGGACGCAACTTGGGCTTCATGCATGGCTGGGCGCTTGGCGCCTGGGGCGGCTTTCCTGCCGTTCTGGGCATGCTGGTGGGCTTCGTCGGTGCGCTCACCATGGCGCCGCAAACGGCACAGGAATCGTTGATGCTCACGCACATCGATCCTCTGTTCGTACAACTGCCGCGCGATCACGCGCTCAGCGGCTTCGCTAAAGGCTTCGACTTACTCTCGATCTGGGGCATCGGACTGACCGCTCTGGGTTGGAAAGTGATGACCGGCTCGCGCTGGGGCGAGGCAATCGCGGTGGCGATCATTCCGTCGATCGTGATCTACGGCGTGTGGCTTATCGTTGCGTTGACCTAAGCGGCGATCCTCATGAAGAAGAAACTGCTGATCGCGGCGGGCATCGCGATAATCCTCGCCCTGCCCTTCCTGGCCAAGCGCGAAGGCAAAGCGCTCGGTGTAGACATCCACACAGTGGCTTTGCAAGACATCCGGCCAAGCATTCTGGCTTCCGGCACGCTCGCCTTTCGCACCGAAGTCAAGCTGACGAGCGAGGTCCTGGCTCAGGTTACCGAGATCCTGGTGGCCGAGGGCGATCGCGTCGAGCGCGGCCAGGTGCTGTTGCGCCTGGACCCGGAAACTTATCGTAATGCCATCGAGCGCGAGGAGGCGTCGCGCCGCCAGCAGGTGATCGCCATCGAGCGCCAACGCGTGGCACTGGAGCTTCGCCAGCAACAGTTCGATCGCTATCAGAAACTGGCGAACATGCGCACCGTGGATCAAGCGCGCTTCGACGAGGAGCGCAATCAGCTCAAGTTGGCGCGCATCGAACTGAAGAGCAGCGAGGAAGCGCTGCGGCGCGCCGATGCGGTGCTCAACGATGCGCGCGAATTGCTCGACAAAACCGAGATCACATCGCCCATCGCGGGCACCATCGTCAGTCTGCCGATCAAAGTCGGCGAGACGGCCATCCCGTCGACCAACGCATTGGCCGGCGCGCAACTCATGACCATTGCCGACACCAGCGCCATCGAGGCGCGGCTCAAGGTCGATGAGGGCGATATCGCGCGCATAGCGATCGGCCAGAACGTCGATGTCTACCCCGCAGCGCATCCAACGGACGCCATCAAGGGACGCGTCGAGCGCATCGCCCTGGTGCCGCTCGTCGATCAACAGGGGCGAGCGTTCGAAGTGATCGCCTCGCTTGAGGCGCCGGAAGGTTTGCAACTGCGCTCGGGCATGAGCGCGCGTGCCGACGTGTTCCTGGGCGATGGCACCAAGGTGCTCGCGGTCCCGGTGGAGTCGGTTGTCACCAGCGAGCCGGAGCCGCGCAAGACGGTGCATCACATCTGGAAAGTCGTCGACGGCAAAGTCAGCAAGGTCGACATCGACGTCGGCGCCGCCGACGATCGCTGGCAGGCGATTACCAAGGGACTCGCTGCCGGAGACAAAATCGTCGCCGGTCCGATGCGGGCGCTGCGCCAGCTGAGCGCAGGCCAGCAGGTTGAGCAACAAAAGTCCGACAGCAAGGAGCAGAAAAACGACGACGACAGCGAAGAGGACGCCAACGAGGACGCGCCGTGATCGCAATGCGCGGAATCACCAAGCGCTATGTCATGGGCGATCAGGAAGTGCGAGCGCTCGATGGCGTCGACATCGACATCAAGCGCAATGAGTACGTGGCGCTGATCGGCGCCTCCGGCTCCGGCAAATCTACGCTCATGAACTTGCTTGGGTGCCTGGATACGCCCACCAGCGGCAGCTACCTGCTGAATGGGCGCGATACCGCCACGCTCGACGACACCGAGCTTGCGCGCGTGCGCAACCGCGAGATCGGCTTTGTCTTCCAGAGCTTCCATCTGCTGCCCCGCATGAGCGTGCTCGACAATGTTGCGCAACCGTTGGTCTATCGCGGTACGCCGCGCGGCGAGCGCCTGAAGCGTGCGCGCGAATCGCTGGATCGGGTCGGCCTGGGAAACAGACTGTCGCATCGACCGAACCAGCTGTCGGGCGGCCAACGCCAGCGCGTCGCGGTGGCCCGGGCGCTGGTCGGCGAGCCATCGATATTGCTCGCGGACGAACCCACCGGCAATCTCGACACCAGAACGTCCGCGGAAATCATGGCGCTGTTCGACGCGCTGCACGGGCAAGGACAAACCGTCATCGTCGTCACTCACGAACCGGATATCGCCGCGCACTGCCGACGCACTGTGCGCATGAGCGATGGGCGCATCGTCGAAGATCGCTCAAACGCAGACCGCTTGACGGAGCACGCCTGATGCAAGCGCTACTCGAAGCTTTCCGCGCCGCTCTCGTCAGTCTGCTCGCCAATCGTTTGCGCAGCGTATTGACGACACTCGGCATCGTTATCGGCACCGCCTCGGTGATTGCGGTGGTGTCGCTGGTGCAAGGATTCTCCGAATCGATCAAGCAGCAGCTCGCCGGGTTGGGCGGCAGCACGCTGACATTGGAGGCGGTGAATACCAACGAAAACTTCCGTTCCGGCAAGATCAACCGGATCACGTTCGAGGATCTGGAAACTCTGCGCTATCGCGTACCCGGAATAGCCGCTGTCGCGCCGATCATGATGGTGCAGACACCCGGCATCAGCTATCGCGATCGCACCGTTACTTCTGAAGTTCGCGCCAGCACCGCCGACTATGCGCCCGTGTATGGACGCTTTCCGGTCAAAGGGCGCTTTATTGCCAGCGCCGACGATCAGGGTCGGCGCCGCGTCGCGGTGATCGGCAACGAACTGGTCGAGGAGTTGAATCTACCGGACGATCCCCTGGGCGAATACATCCGGATCGGCACCGAGTGGTTTCGCATCATCGGCGTGATGGAGAAGCAGGGCGATCTGCTCGGCTTTTCACTCGACAACTATGTGGTTATCCCTTTCGATGTCGGCCGAGCGATCAACGGCAATCAGCTGCGTCCCTTCATGCAAGTAAGTTTCACCATCGATGACGTCGATCAGGTCGACGCGGTTCGCGATCGCGCGAAACGCGCGATCCAGACCGCGCGCGCCGGCACCGCCGACGACGACACCTTCAGGATTCAAGCCGCCGACAGCGTCGTCAAGCAGTTCGAAGAAATCACCCGCACAACCACGGCCGTGGTCGGTGGGGTGGTCGGCATCTCTTTGCTGGTCGGCGGCATCGGCATCATGAACATCATGCTGGTGTCTGTCACCGAACGCACTCGCGAGATCGGCGTACTCAAGGCGCTGGGAGCGACGCGCCGCGACATACTGGTGCAGTTCCTGCTGGAGGCAGCGCTGTTGGCGTTGCTCGGCGGACTGATCGGCATCGCCATCGGCTGGGGCGCCGGCGCGTTGATCGCCTCGCTGATACCTGGCTTTCCGCCAGCGGCGGTACCGATTTGGGTGATTCTGGGTGCGGCGGGCTTCTCGGCACTTGTGGGCGTGGTGTTCGGCATCATGCCTGCGTCCAAAGCGGCCGGTCTCGATCCCATCGAAGCCTTGCGCTACGAGTGATGTGCTATCAAGCGCGGAGTACACCGCGCTCGATCTGATGAACGCACTCGATCAGACTTACCAACTCGCAGAGGACGTGTCGCTGCGACTGCCGCCGACCTTCGAGGTGAAGATCGGCGACGCCGCAATCACAGCCATCGAACGCAGCACCGGTGCCCTGGTAACGGCGTTCGTGAAGCCGAGCCCGAAGGGTCTGCCGCCCGACAGGCTTGCCGCGTCGGTGCTGGCCCTGGCGAAGAAAAAGCATCCAGAGCTGGCCGCTGACGGCGAACCACAAACCGCAAACGGTACCGGATGGAGCGGCCAGACGCAGCTCTATCGAACCGCCAGATCGATACTCGCGCCAACGCGCCTCATCGTTACGTGCGCGATCTTGCCTGCACCCGACCCCACCCAACAGCGCAACCTCGCTGTCATGGTCGAGGTCTCTGATGAGCAATTCATCGAGCGCCTGATGTATTTCCGGCGCCTGGCCGAAACGCGCGTCCGCGTTGGTACTGAATTGACACTACAACCGATGGTCGAGCCATCGCCGACGCCTGCGAACGAGCCCGAAATCGCGCCGCTTGAAACGGCAGCGACGCCGCCGATTGCGTCGCACCGAACGCCTACGTCGCCGTTGAAATCGCGCCAGCGCAAGCCGGAGCCGACAGACGACCACGAAATGCTCGCCAGCGCCGCACGTGGTCAGCGCACATTGGCGATCAGTATCTTGCTGACGTTTCTCGCGCGCGGGATCGTCAACAACCCTGAAGTGCCTGCGCTTGCCGCGCTCGCGGTCTCAATTGCGGTACTGATGTACGCGCTAAGCGGCGTCGTGAAGCTGTGCACTGGCTTTGGCTACTCCACGCCACGCAAGCTGGTCTTCATGTTCTTCTCCACCGTGCCGCTGCTGAACATTGGCTTGTGGATTTACTTGAGCGTCAAAACCACACGCCGCTTGCGCGCTGCCGGCTACACAGTGGGCTTATTCGGAGCGCGGACATGATCGAACTCGTGGGTTTGCTGATTTATCCGGCCTGCGGTCTGATCGCTGCGCTAGGCGTTGGCTTTTTGTCACACGGGCGCGATGCCGAGGATGGCGAACTGTATTGGCAGTTCGTCGCGTTTTTCGTCATGTCGATGCTCGTCAGCGTGGGCCTGCTGCGCACCGAGTGGCTGCAACGCAAGCTCGATCCACAAGTCGACGCAGCGCTCAACCTGACCGCGCATCCAATTATGGTCGAACTCGCGACGACGACGGCACCGGAAGCCGAGGCCATTCGTAGCGAGATCGCCGGAAGAGTCGCGAAGGGAGTGGATGTAACCACCGCGATCGCAATGGCGCGACCGTCGATGGCGAGGCTGGGAAATCGGGAGCTGGGCTGGGCCGACGCGGCCACGCAAGTGCAATGGGCAACGCTGGAAGCGGCTACATTGCGCGAGCTACGCGAGCGCGACATAGGGCTTTGCGCTGCGGTCGCCGGGAGCCAGATCGAACCGGCGGGTCTCAGCGCTGTTGGTTCGGGATTGAGCCCTGGCAACCAGGCGCAATTCGAGACCGCCTTCCTTGCGCTGATGAAGTCGCGCATGGCCGGTATGTCCAACCAACGCCCAGAGCCGAGCGAACAACTCGGTTTCGAAGAGGTGCAGCGCCGCTACAGCGAACTGCGTGAGCAACTCGAACAACGTCACGGCGAGGCAGTCATCAACTATTTGTCACGCGGGAGATTCGACAACCGCGAAGCGCCCGTCGAAGACGACAGACGCGTTTGCGACTACCGCATCGACCAGCTCAGCCTGTATCTCGAAGAGCCGCCAGCGATGGCCTCAAGACTGATCGACGCGGCGATGCGCTGATTCGCGGCTTCAAGCCCGGCGCAGCGCCACCACATTGCTGTCTTCATCGCCCACGCCGCGCGACGCGAACTCGGGCACGAATCGGGCGATGATGTCGCGCAGCTCCTCGCTCCCATAACGCTTGCACGCCGCCTCGCCTTGCAGTAGCGCCTGGCTCAGCTCATCGAAATTCACCGCGCGATGCTGCGCCAGGAAGATCTTCTGATGCCGCGTCTGCTGGTAACTTTCGTGTTCGTGGAATAACTCCTCGAACAGCTTTTCGCCCTCGCGCAATCCGGTGTAAACGATCTGGATGTCTTGGCCCGGCAGTTTTCCGGCGAGGCGAATCATCTGTTCGGCCAGATAGCGGATCTGGATGGGCTCGCCCATGTCGAGTGCGAATATCTCGCCGCCCTGCCCCAACGTGGCTGCCTGCAGAATCAATTGGCAGGCTTCCGGAATGGTCATGAAATAGCGCGATATCTCTGGATGCGTGACCGTTACCGGACCGCCCTGACGAATCTGTTCGCGAAACAGCGGCACCACGCTGCCGGCCGAATCGAGTACGTTGCCAAAGCGCACCGTCATGAAGCGTGTGCGCGAGCGCTTGGCAAGGTTCTGGCAGAAGATCTCGGCCATTCGCTTGGTGGCGCCCATCACATTGGCTGGATTGACCGCCTTGTCCGATGAAATCAAAACAAAAGTTTCGACGCCGCATTCGTCAGCCGCGAGCGCCAACGCGCGCGTACCGAGCACGTTGTTGCGGAAGGCCTCGCGCACTTGGGCTTGCAGCAGTGGCACGTGCTTGTAGGCAGCCGCGTGGAACGCAACGTTTGGGCGAACTTGATCGAGCACATAACGGCAGGTCGCAGGATCGCAGACATCGCCAAGCGCAGGGAACAACTCGAGATCGGGAAACTCACGCTTGAGTTGTCGCTCGATCTGATAGAGGTTGTATTCGCTCTGCTCCAGAATGCCCAGTGCCGAGGCGCCCAGTCGCGCAACCTGACGGCACAACTCGGCGCCGACCGAACCGCCGCCGCCGCTGACCAGAACGCGCTTTCCGGACAGCGCTTGGCGAATCGCCGTCCAATCGAGTTGCACCGGCTCGCGGCCGAGCAAGTCCTCGATGGCGACCTCCTTGAGTTCATTGAACGCAGAGCGTCCGGCAACCACATCCTGCAGGCGCGGCACGGTTCGAAACGGCAAATTGGTTTCCTCGCACATCTCTACCACGCGACGCATTTCTGCGCTGGTGGCATTGGGCATCGCGATCAGCAACATATCGCAGGCGGCTTCGCGCGCGATGTCCTTGAGCTCGTCGATCGTGCCTAGTACCGGGATGCCATGCACCCGTGCGCCGCGCAACATGCGGTTGTCGTCGAGAAAGCCCACCGGCAGATAGTGACCTTCCGCGCGCAGATCGCGCACCAGCATTTCGCCTGCGCGTTCGGCGCCAAGCACGAGAACGCGATGGCGCGTGGTGCGCTCATAAAAATCCAGGCGCGAATCTTTCCAGAATCGATAGGCGAGGCGCGGAATGCCCAGTAAGGCCGTCAGCAGCGCCGGATAAATGACCAGCACACTGCGCGGTACGTTGGCCAGCCGGTCGTACAAAAACAGCGCCAGCGCGATCGACAGCGCGCCCAGCATTGCGCCGCGCACGATGTTCCAAAGGTCCGGCAAGCTGGCGAAGCGCCACAAGCCTTTGTACAAGCCAGTCGACCAAAAAATACCGCCCTGGATCGCCAGCACCATCAGTACTTCGTTGAGCGCAATGGTGGTGAGCTCGGTATCCGGCTCGAAACTCAGGCGCACCGACTTGGCAATCCACCAAGCCAGGAAAATCATTGCCAAGTCGTGCGCGACAACGGCCGCTCGCGGGTGGATCAACGCCACAAAGGCGCGCAAGGCGCGACTCATCGATTCGCCCTGCGATTGCGTACCTGCGCCAGAACCCGCGGTCGGGACGCCGACCAGATGGCAGCGCCAAGCGCGGTCAGGCCGATGAGCCACACCCAGGCCCGATCCGGATTGGTCTGGATTTGCCAAGCGGCGAACGTCGCCGGGCCCAGCGTCCAGATGCTGTAGATCAAGGTGGTTTGGGTATGCGTCATGCCGGCACGCGTGATCCATTGATACAAATGTTCGCGGTGCGCAGTGTACCAAAAGCGCCTGCGTCGCCGGGCCATGCGCCAGGTGAGGGTCAGGCCCGTATCGATCAATACAGCGGAAGACAACGCGACGACGGTCGCAGGATGAATTCCATCTGCGGCCGGCATCAAAGATAAGGATGGCGCCAGCAAACCCAGACTGGCGCTGCCAACATCGCCCATGAAACCTCTCGCTTGAGGGAAATTGCTGGGCAGAAATCCGGCCACAGCCCCCGCGAAACCGGCGGCGAACAAAACAGCCAGATAACTGCTCTGCCCCAAAGCGAACACCAGCACGGCGATGGACAGCAGCACAAACTGCAACCCAGCCATGCCATTGATCCCGTCGATGAAGTTCCAGAAGTTGATGCTGGCAACGATGGCCAGGATCGCCAACGGCCAGAGCACCATGGGCAGCGATGAGTTAACGACGATCAAGGTTGCCGCAACCAGATGCGCAAGCAGTCTGGGCAGTACCGGCAGTCCGCGCCGGTCGTCGATCCAGCTGATGGTAGCGACCAGCGTCAGGGCGATACACAAGGACACGGCCCAGCGTCCGTGCGGCGAATCGCCGAGTACCCAACCGAATCCACCCAAAAGCGCGACCATCGTTGCAACGAAGCCGATTCCCGCACCACGCGCGACCGGTGCCGAATGCATCCGCCGCGCGCCGGGATGATCGTGCATCGAAGAAATATGCGCGTAGGCAATCGCCAGTCGCGTCAGGATCGCGCTTGCAACAGCGCATAGAGCGAATGTGAGGAGTGCCGCCATTTGGAGTCGGTTGTTGCCTGGTTGCAGGTCGAGGATTGTCAGCTTTCAGTTGCGGGTCGCGATGGTATTCCGCTGCGGTATGGAAACCGCGCCCCGGGGGCAATGCAATTGACCAGGGCACAAGCCCGAAGGGGGAAGCCCCGGTTGTCAGAGCCCCAAACGGGCTATACGACCATGTTTCGCCCCTACAGGGCTCGTTTCTTGGTTTGGTCGTTAACCCGGGGCTTTCGCACTGGGCTATTGCATTTCGGCCCTTCAGACCTCGCTTAGCACTGTTGCGCAACGGCACCGCAAGTTCGCAAGCTTCCAAACCAAGAACCAAGACCAAGACCAAGACCAAGACCAAGACCAAGACCAAGAACCAAGAACCAAGAACCAAGAACCAGGAACCAGGAAGGCTACTCCCCCGCCACGCCTGGCACCGGCTTGATGCTGCCCCAGCTTTTGCAACTGGGGCATTGCCAGTGCAACGCACGTGGCGAAAAGCCGCAGCGATTGCACCGGTACCCCGCCTTGCGGTCGAGCAGGCGATGCAGCAATTCGCGCACCAAACCGACGGCTTCTGCGCGATTGCCCTGTTCGCCTGCGAAGGAAAGATCGATCACTTTCAACACACCGCGCACGCTGGGACGCTGATGCAGTCGGTCGGCGAGGAAGGTTATCGCCTCGTTGCGCGACTGCATACGCTCGATCATGGCGCTTCTCGCCAGCATCGCGCTGACGCCTCGATCGCGAACCAACATACGATCCAGGAACTCGCTGGCTTGATGACAGGCACTTTGAGCCTCAAAGGCATCCAGAAGTTCCGGTAGCACTTCAGGCAAAAAGTCAGGATCGGTCTCGGCGGCCGCTTCGAAATGCTCAATCGCAAGGTCCATGCGCTCACTCTTGCGCTCGATGCGCCCCAAGAGAATGTGCGCTCGAACGCACTTGGGGTCGATTCGCAAGGCTTGCATGGCTGAGCGCCTGGCATCGTCGGTAGCGCCTTGCGTGCGTGCGGTTTCCGCCAACTCACAGTGAAACTGCGCGATCAAGGTGTTGCCACCGCCCTTCAATTGATCGAGTCTCGTGGCCATCTCGATCGCGCGCGTCCAATCACGCTCCTGCTGATAGATCGCGATCAAATGCTTCAGCGCCACGGGCGCCTGCGAACCGATGCTCAGTAGATCGGTGTAGAGCGCTTCGGCGCGATCCAGCAACCCTGCGCGCATGTAATCCTCGCCCAGCTCTTGGAGCGCAATCGAGCGCTGCTCGGCCGATAGCTTGGGGCGGGAATAGAGATCTTGATGCAAACGGATCGCCCGATCCGTTTCGCCGCGTCGACGGAACAGGTTACCCAGTGCGAGCTGCGTCTCAAAGGTATCGCTGTCCATCTCGGCGATCTTCAAGAACACTTCGAGCGCCTTGTCGGGCTGCTCATTGAGCAGGTAATTGAGGCCGCTGAAATAGGTCTGAGACAGTTGCGAGAACTTGGCGCCGCTGCTTCGCTCGCTGCCGCGACGGCCAATGAGATACCCCGAAAAGGCTGCGAGCGGAAGGAGCAACCAGAAGAGTTCGAGCATCAGGCTTTGGAAAACGCAAAGGCGGTTCTTGGTTCTTGGTTCCCGGCTCTGGGTTTGATGGCCCAGCACTTTCCCAACAACCAACAGCTAACAGCCAGCAATCGCTGTAATGGCAACCAAGTACTAACAATCGAGAACCGGTGCGTGCTCATGTCAGTGTCCTCGCCTTTTGCGCCAGTTTAAGCTCGCGTTTCAGCCGCATCACGACCGCGAGATACAAGCCCAACGCACCCGCCAGACTGCCCATGGCAAAAAAAGCAACAAGGCCAACGCCAACAGGCACGGTTACCGCGTAGGCGAAAACATTGATTTCGACCATGGTCGAATTCAGCGCTGCGAAGATCAGCACTACCAGCAGCGCCGCGAGCACGACGACCTTGGATACCAGCCGCCACATCAGCCGAGGCTCCTCATCAAAGGTTGCGATGACTGAGGCAAATCAATCGCGAATCGGCACACCGGACTTGGCGCTCGCATTGACACGTTCGCGCAGCTCTTTGCCCGGTTTGAAATGCGGCACGTACTTGCCATCGAGAGCGACGACATCGCCCGTTTTGGGGTTGCGGCCCATACGCGGTGGACGAAAGTGCAAGGAGAAACTGCCGAAACCGCGCACTTCGATACGCTCGCCGCCCGCCAGTGCGTCCGCCATCTGGTCGATCACCGACTTGACCGCGAGTTCAACATCCGGCTGAGCCAAATGCGCTTGGCGCGACGACAACGCAACAATCAACTCCGACTTGGTCATGTTGCGCTCCTGGATTCTTCGCGCGATGGCCGCGCGACTAGCTTACAGCGAAGCGACGCCCCAGTGGGGCGCCGCTCGCAAATGACACGCTTAACGATTCAACTGCTCTTTGAACAACGAGCCGAGCTTGGTTACGCCAGCTGCCGTGCTCTGGTATTCCTCCAGCGCCTCGGCCAACTCGTCGTCTTCCTTGGCGCGAATCGACAGTTGCAGAATGCGACCGCGGCGATCGAGGCCGGTGAACTTGGCTTCGATCTTATCGCCCGCACGGAAGTGTGCGGTGGCGTCGTCGACGCGTTCCTTGGCGATGTCCGCAGCGCGCAAGTAGCCCTCAATGCCATCGGCCAGATCGACCGTGACGCCGCGCGCATCGACTTCGCGCACCACGCCATGAACGATGGTGCCCTTCGGGTGGGCCGCCATGTAGCTGCCGAACGGATCTTGCTCCATCTGCTTGATGCCGAGCGAAATGCGCTCGCGCTCCGGATCGACGGCCAGCACCACGGCGCTGATTTCCTCGCCCTTCTTGAAGTTGCGGACGAGATCTTCGCCGGTGCCCTGCCAGGAGATATCGGACAGGTGGACGAGACCGTCGATGCCGCCTTCCAGACCCACGAAGATGCCGAAATCGGTGATCGACTTGATGGTGCCGATGACGCGATCGTTCTTCTTGAAGGTGCCAGCGAAAGCTTCCCACGGATTGCTCGTGCACTGCTTCATGCCGAGCGAAATGCGGCGACGCTCTTCGTCGATGTCGAGAACCATGACTTCGGTCTCATCGCCAATCGACACGATCTTGGCCGGATTGACGTTCTTGTTCGTCCAATCCATCTCCGAGACGTGCACCAGGCCTTCGACGCCCGGCTCAAGCTCGACAAATGCACCGTATTCGGTGACGTTCGAGACCTTGCCGAACAGACGCGTGCCCTGCGGGTAACGACGCGAGATATTGACCCACGGATCGTCGCCCAATTGCTTGAGGCCCAGCGACACGCGATTGCGCTCGCGATCGAAGCGCAGCACGCGCACATCGATCTCGTCGCCAACGTTGACCACTTCGGAAGGATGACGCACGCGCTTCCACGCCATATCCGTGATGTGCAGCAGGCCATCGATGCCGCCCAGATCGACGAATGCGCCGTAATCGGTGAGGTTCTTGACCACACCCTTCAGCACCGCACCTTCCTTGAGCTTCTCCATCAGCTGTTCGCGCTCGACGCTGAACTCGCTCTCGACCACGGCACGGCGCGAAACCACAACGTTGTTGCGCTTGCGATCGAGCTTGATGATCTTGAACTCGAGGTCCTTGCCTTCGAGGTACACCGGATCGCGAACCGGACGCACGTCGACCAACGAACCCGGCAGGAACGCGCGGATATCTTTGATGTCGACGGTGAAACCGCCTTTGACCTTGCCACTGATGCGACCGACGATCGTCTGATCCTTCGACAGCGCATCTTCCAGCTCGTCCCACACCATCGCGCGCTTGGCTTTCTCGCGGGACAGCACGGTTTCGCCGAAACCGTTCTCGAGCGAATCGAGAGCCACCTTCACTTCATCGCCAACGCCAACATCGATCTCGCCCGCTTCGTTGCGGAATTGCTCGATGGGCACGACGCCCTCGGATTTCAAACCGGCGTTGATGATCACCACGTCCGTGCGGATCTCGACAACGGTACCGGTCACGATGGCGCCCGGCTTGAGCTTGCTCAATCGCTCGCTCTGTTCAAACAGTTCGGCAAAACTTTCAGTCATGTTGAGTCCAAGAATTCAGATACGCCGCGAAATACGGCGATCCACCTGTTGCGGATCGCTCCGCATGGTTTTTAGTTGATATCCGCAAGAAGGTTCTCGCGGGCCGTTCCCTTTCGCGTGGGAATTGAGACCCGAGCGCTTACAGCGCGCGGGCCCAATCGAGCACAGTAGCCACTACATCTTCGATCGACTGCGAGGTCGAATCGATGAGTCGTGCGTCGCTGGCAGGAACGAGTGGGGCGACGGCTCGCGTGCGGTCACGCAGGTCGCGCTCTTCGATCTCGCGCAAAAGGGCCGGCAGAATAGCCTCGATCCCCTTTTCGCTCAACTGTTTATGACGACGGCGTGCGCGTTCCTCCGCGCTGGCGGTCAGAAATACTTTAAGTTCGGCGCCTGGGAACACCACGGTACCCATATCGCGCCCGTCGGCCACCAGACCCGGCGGCTGCGCAAAATTGCGCTGCTTTTGCAACAGCGCCGCGCGAACAGCGGGCAGCGCAGCCACTTTGCTGGCCGCTTGCCCGGCATCTTCGGTGCGGATCATCTCCGAGATATCGTCCTCGCCCAGCCACACATGCGGCTCGCGATCGATACGGTCTTCGAACTCAATATCGGCGTGCAAGGCGAGTTTGGCGAGACTGGGCTCGTCATCGAGCGGATAGCCGCCGCTGAGCGCAGCCACGCCGACGGCGCGATACAGCGCACCGGAATCCAGGAAATGCCACCCCAGCGCGCGGGCCACGGCGCGGCTGATCGTGCCTTTGCCGGAACCGGAGGGACCGTCGATGCAGATCACGGGTGCGGTGGTGCTCATACGACGCTCTGCACTTTTGCAAAGGGCGACGGCGGCCTATTTGAGATATCGCAGTGACCCGAACCAAGAGCCATAGTCAAGTGACGCCCAGATCCAAACCTACCGAAGATGCTAACCCTTCGAACCCAGGAAAACTTGTCGCCACATTCGCGCAATCGAGAACTCGGATCGCCCCATTCGCACGCAGCGATGCAACCGCAAAGCTCATCGCAATCCGATGATCGCCTCGGCTGTCGATTTCGCCGCCGCCTGTCGATCCGCCGGTGATGGCCATGCCATCGTCGAATTCTTCGACTTCTATGCCAAGCGTCCGCAAACCGACCGCCATAGCGCCGATGCGATCGCTCTCCTTGACGCGCAGTTCGTGCGCCCCGCGCACGGTGCTCGTGCCGTTGGCCGCTGCGGCAGCAATGCAGAACGCCGGGAACTCGTCGATCATGTCAGGAACACGCTCAATGGGTACATCGATCGCCTGCAATGCACTCGGACGAACGCGCAAGTCGCCGACGCGCTCGCCGGCCTGCAGGCGCTCGTCGAGAATCTCAATGTCTCCGCCCATGTCTCGAAGCGTGAGCAACAGGCCGGTGCGACGCGGATTCAAGCCAACATTCTCGATCACCAGCTCGCCGCTGCGCGACAGCAAACCGGCGACGAGGAAAAAGGCGGCGGAAGAGAAATCGCCGGGCACGCTCACTGGAACCGCGTTTAGGGTGTTTCCAGGTCGAATCGTGACCGCCAGTCCATCGACAACCAGATCGGCGCCCAACGCGCGCAGCATGCTCTCGGTGTAATCGCGCGTCGCAGTGGGTTCCACCACCGTCGTCGCGCCATGCGCGTACAAGCCCGCAAGCAAAACGCACGACTTGATCTGCGCGCTGGCAACCGGGCACGTGTAGTGAATGGCGTTCAACGCGGGTACTGGCGCTATCGCCAATGGCGCAGTTCCCTGCTCGGTACCGCGAATATCGGCGCCCATCAAGCGCAGTGGATCCATCACGCGGCGCATCGGCCGCTTGCTCAGGGATGCATCGCCAATCAGCGTGCTGGCGAACGCCTGGCCGGCCAGCAGTCCGGTGAGCAAGCGCATCGCCGTTCCCGCGTTGCCGCAGTCGAGCGGTTTGCTGGCGCCACGAAGTCCACGCAATCCCGCACCTTGAATCTCCAGAGTCGTTTCATCGAGGCGTTCGATGCGGACACCAAGCTCGCGCAGGATTTGCGCGGTGGCCAACGTGTCTTCGCCGGGCAGGAAACCACTAACGCGCGTAACGCCGCTGGCAATTCCGCCAAGCATCACCGCGCGATGCGAAATCGACTTGTCGCCGGGCACCGCAATCCGCCCGCTGGCGCGGCTGCTAGGTGCCACCGTGTACGTCAGCGCCGAGCCGCTCATGCGCGTTCCGCGAGCACGATACGCAGCGCCGCGAGCAGCGCCTCGTTTTCATCGCGCAAACCCACCGTGATGCGCAAGCAGGTGGGCAATCCATAACCACCCATCGGCCGCAAAATCACGCCGCGCTTGAGCATCGCGTCCTCGATCGGTTTGGCCGGGCGCTCGAAATCGACCAACACAAAATTGCCTTGCGACGGGAACACAAACAACCCCAGCGCACGCAACTGCGCCGACAACCACGCGCGCTCGCTGGCGTTCGCTGCGCGCACGCGCTCGACATGCGCGGAATCTGCCATCGCCAGCGTGGCCGCAACCTGCGCATACAGATTGACGTTGAACGTCAGCCGCGTGCGCTCCAGAACAGCCGCCAGAGGCGGCGAACTGATCGCATATCCAGTGCGGAGCGACGCTAACCCGTGCGCTTTGGAAAAAGTCCGAGTGACGATCAAATGCGGATGCATTTCCGAGAGCGTTAAGGCGTCTGGCACCTCGCTCTCATCGACATATTCGCGGTACGCCTCATCGATCACGACCACGGCCGAATGCGGAACGCGCTGCAGGAATTCGGCAAGCACATCCCGCCGCCACCACGTGCCCGTGGGGTTGTTCGGATTTGCGAGATAAACAAGCTTGGTGCGCGGGCTCAACGCATTCGCAAATCCGACCGGGTCGGCGCCCAATGGCTGCGCGCCGCTGCGCGGCAGTGCCGGCACTTCGATCGGTGCGCCACCGCTGCCAATGGCGGCCAGTTTGAACACGGCAAAGCCGTGTTGGCTGAATACCACCTCATCGCCCGGCGCGACGAAGGTCTCAGCGATCAGCACCAGCAGCTCGTGCGAGCCGTTACCGAGCGTGATCGCTGCCGGGTCGACATTCCAACGCTGAGCAATCGCCGCTCTCAAACGCCGCGCACCCGCATCGGGATAACGAATCAGATCGGAAAAATCGCGCGCCTGCAGCGCCTCGCGCACGCTGGCGCTCGGCCCGTAGCCATTCTCGTTCGATCCCAATTCGACCATGCGCGGCAAGCCCAGCATCTGCCGGATCGTTTCCGGATCGTAGCCGGGGTCGTACGCGCTAAGCTTCTGCACGCCCGGAGCGGCGAGTTGTTCGATGTTCATAAGTTCGGAATTGGGTTGGCCTGGCAACGACATTATCGCGAGGGAGTCATACAATGGCCGCCGGATAAGCGCCCAGCACCTTCAGCTGCGCGGCCACGGGACCAAGATCGTCCAGCGCAGCCTTTAGCGCGCCAGACTCCACGTGCCCTTCGACGTCGATAAAAAACACGTACTCCCACTTGGCGCCGCGCGCCGGTCGCGATTCGATGCGGGTCATGCTGATGCCGTGCTTGGCGAGCGGTGTCAGCAATGAGTACAGCGCGCCGGGTTGGTCTTTCACAGCCAGCAGCAGCGAGGTTTTGTCGTGACCTGAGGGCGGGAACAACTCCGGGCCGAGTACGAAAAAACGCGTGGTGTTGTCCGGGCGGTCTTCGATATTCGGCGCCAGCACTTTGAGTCCGTAGACGTGCGCCGCCGCCAATCCGGCGATGGCCGCGGCGTCGTCAGCATTGCGGGCCCGACGCGCAGCTTCGGCGTTGCTGCTCACCGGAATGCGCTCAGCTTTCGGCAGATGCTCGCGCAGCCAGTTCTTGCACTGCGCCAACGATTGGGCGTGCGAATAAACACGCTCGACATGCGCCAGATCGGCTGCGCGCGACAACAAATTCTGCTGGATACGCAGCTCAATCTCACCGCAGATCTTGAGCGGCGTGGTGTAGAACATATCGAAGGTGTGGTTCACGGCGCCTTCCGTGGAGTTCTCCACCGGCACCACGCCAAAGTCGGCGTTGCGCGACTCGACTTCGGCGAACACCTCTTCGATGCTGGCCATTGGAATGGCGATCACCGAGTGCCCGAAGTGCTTTTGCACCGCAGCCTGACTGAAGGTGCCCTCTGGCCCAAGGTACGCAATCTTCAGCGGATTTTGCTGCGCCAAACACGCCGACATGATCTCGCGAAACACGCGCAACAACACTTCGTTCGACAACGGGCCCTGGTTGCGATCGACCACACCACGCAACACCTGCGCCTCACGCTCGGGCTTGTAATAGTCGATGGCGGCTTTGAGCGGGCCCTTGGCGACCCCTACCTGCCTGGCGTAACCGGCACGCTCGGCGATCAGTTCCTGGATTTGCCGATCGATGCCGTCTATGCGCTGGCGCAGGTCGGTGAGCGAAGGTTTCGATTCGGTGCTTTTTTTCATTCGCCTTCCAACGTTCCATCAGATGATCGACGCGAGGCCGGGAAGCTGGAGCCTCTTCAGCACCAAATCAACTTCGCGGTCCAGGCCTCAGCGCTAGTTGGCCACCAAGCACACCGAAGGCACAAACAGCATGCAATAACGGCAACGAAGCTGCCAACTGTGGCGAAATTGGCGCCGCACCTGCGCCGGTATACCGCCAATAAAGGAATAGACCGATAACAAAGGACGTCATCGTTGCGCTCAGCGTGGTTTGAAGAACCCTCTTGTCCGTCGAGACCAACACAACCAACCACGGGAGTAGCATCGGGAATGCTGCCAAAACTTCATACCCACGTTCCATGCCTGGCACTTTCGAAGCAAACAGACCGAGAACAACTGCCGTCACGCTGGACATGATTAGTACCACTACCCTCAAGTCCAACGGCATTGCAAATTCTCCAAGTCATCGACTAACTCAATGACAAACACGCGCCGGCTCACCCTCGGCTACCGGGAGCAGCACTGGCGCGCCAACCGCCTTCGCGAGGACTCTCACGACAGGGGCTGCCACCGAGATCCGGCGATCGAAGCGACTCGTTCCAGCTGCGAACGCAGTGCACCACCAATCGCCTGAATCACCGATTCGCCCATGCAAGCACCTCAGGCGCTACGTGTTGGACGCAATGCTCTCAAATCACCCGCACCGCCAGAATGCCCTCGATCTTCTTCACCTTCTCCACCACATCCGCCGCGATAGGTTGATCGAGGTCGAGGATGTTGTACGCCAGCTCGCCGCGCGAGGCGTTGAGCATCTGCGCGATGTTGGCGCCGGCCTCGCCGAGCACGTGCGAGAGTTGGCCGATCATGTTCGGAACGTTGCGGTTGGCGACAGTCAGGCGCTGCGCACCAGCGCGCGCCAGGCGCATGCTCGGAAAGTTGACCGAGTTGTTGACGTTGCCGTTTTCCAAATAGTCGCGAAGCTGATCGGCAACCATGATCGCGCAGTTTTCCTCCGCCTCGTTGGTCGACGCACCCAGGTGCGGAAACGACACGACCTTGACGTGGCCGACGGTGCGTGAAGTTGGAAAATCGGTGACGTAATGCGACAACCGACCGCTGTCCAGTGCGGCAATGACGGCCGCCTCATCGACCACGCCTTCGCGCGCGAAATTGAGCAGCACCAGACCCTCTTTGGCGCCGCCCAGCGTGGTCGAGTTGATGCTGCCCTTGGTACCGGCATTGAGCGGCAAGTGCAGCGAAACGAAATCCGACGCGGCAAGAATCTCGGCCAGCGACCCAGCCTTGGCGACATCGCTCGACAGCTGCCACGCTCCATCGACCGTCATGTGCGGATCGAAGCCGATCACGTTCATGCCGATACCTTTGGCGGCGTTCGCGACGCGAACGCCGATGGCGCCCAAACCGACGACGCCCAGCGTGCGGCCGACAACTTCGCTGCCGACAAAACGCTTCTTGCCGTCCTCAACTTTGTGCTCCAGCTCCGGATCGCTGGCATCCAAACTACGCACGAACTCGGTGGCCTCGCGCAAATTGCGGACCGCCATCAGCATGCCGGCGAGCACCAGCTCCTTCACCGCATTGGCATTCGCACCGGGCGCGTTGAACACCACGATGCCGCGCTTGCTGAGCTCGGCGACCGGCACGTTGTTCGTACCTGCTCCGGCTCGCGCCACGGCCTTCAGTTCGGGGTTGATTGCGATGCTGTGCAAGTCCGCCGAGCGCACCAGGATGGCATCCGGCGCGTCGACCTTGTCGCCGATCTGGTAGCGCTCGGCCGGTAAACGGGAGGTGCCGCTGGCGGAAATCTTGTTGTAAGTTTTGATCGAGTACATCGATGGTTCCTGGTTCTGGGTTCTAGGTTCTGGGATGACGGTTGCCGATGCTCAGATGCGTTTCTGGTTTCGAACAGGTTCGACCGCGCCTGCGATCAACCAAGAAGCAACATCCGAGAATCGAGAACCAGCCTTCATCCATTGACCCGCATGAATTCCGCCATATACGCCGCCAGAGCCTGCACGCCCGCCTCTGGCACCGCGTTATAAATGCTGGCGCGCATGCCGCCGACGGCGCGATGGCCTTTGAGGCCAAGCAATCCTTGCGCTTCGGCGCCTTTCAAGAATGCGGCGTCGAGGTTGCTGTCCTTGAGCACAAACGGCACGTTCATCCACGACCGATAACGCCTGTCGACCGGGTTCGTGTAGAAACCGCCGGAGCCGTCGATCAATTGGTACAGCGTTTGTGCCTTGCGCTCATTACGGGCGCCGATGGCGCTCAGTCCGCCTTCGGCCTTGACCCAATCGAAAACCAGCGCCGAGATGTACCAGGCAAAGGTCGGTGGCGTGTTCAACATCGAGCCGTTCTCAGCGTGCGCCTTGTAACTCAAGATCTGCGGAACTGTGCGCGGCTTGCGCTCGAGCAAATCATCGCGAACGATCAATACGGTGATGCCGGAAGGGCCGATGTTCTTCTGCGCGCCGGCGTACAGCACGCCGTAGCGAGACACATCCAACGTTCGCGACAATAAAGTACTGGAGACGTCGGCGATCACCGGGGCACTGCTCGCCGGCAAGTCGTAAAACTCCACGCCGTGGATGGTCTCGTTCGGTGTGACGTGCAGGTACGCCGCATTGTCGCTCAAAGCCCATTCGTCGACCGGCGTAACCGTCGTGTAGTTGCTGGTTTCGGCGCTGGCCGCAATTTTGGAGACGCAAACCGATTTGGCCTCTTTCTGCGCTTTCTCGCCCCAGTGCCCGGTGAGCACATAGTCGGCGGGCTGGTCGGCAGCCGCGAAGTTCATCGGCAGCAGAGCGAACTGCGTGGTTGCGCCGCCCTGAAGGAACAACACCTTGTAGTTGGCTGGAATCGACAAAATCTCGCGCAAACTGGCTTCGGCGCGCTCGGCCAACTGCACGAAAAGCTTGTCGCGGTGCGAAATCTCCATCACCGAGGCGCGTGCGCCTTGCCACTCCAGCATTTCGCTCTGGGCTTGCTGCAAAACAGGTTCCGGCAACGCGCCTGGACCGGCGCTGAAATTGAACGCTCGACTCACCGCACTCTTCCTTTAGGACGCCAGCTTGACGCGCCGCAGCATATGCGGGGTAAAGCCGCCTTGAAAGGAGTGTTTATTCGAATACAGCCGGTTGCCCGCACGCTGTCGCATTTGGGCAAGAGCTTTGGGTTCTTGGCTGTTGGTTGTTGGTTGTTGGTTCTTGGTTGTCGCTTCGCGGCTCACTACCAGGCGGACAAGTGTTGCACTTAGCGCTCGCAACCGCCGGTTGAACACTGTTTCATGCGTTTGAGCTTGCGGCTCAGCCACCATTCCAGCACATGATGAATTCCAAAGGCACTCAGGAGCCAACGTCGAGGCGCGATCAACCGATAGACCCAGGCCAGAGGACGCTCGAATCGACCGAGTGTGTTCGCCATCGCGTCGAAGCCAACGCGCCGATACACGGCCGAGAATGCCGGAACGCCGATGTGGAGAATCTTGCCATCGAGCACATGCAGGCTCGCCATCAGCTCTGGCGTTGTCGATTCTCTGTCGCCGAAGCGAACTGAAATGTCGCCGCCACTGATATCAACCAGTTGCAACGCATCCGGCCGGGCCGCAGCCAACGTTTCCATTTCGGCTCGGCACACGGGGCAACTGGCATCGTAGTAGACAACTAATGGCGCTTCGCTCATGCGCTTATGATCGGCCAACGATTGTGGAAGGAGTCGCAACATCGCGCGTATCTTGATTCTGGGCGGCTCGGGGTTCATCGGGCGCCATGCGGTCGCGGCCGCGCTCGCTCGCGGCCTGGATGTTTCCATTGGCAGCCGCCAGCCTCAGCGTATCGATCACAAGTTGCCAGCGATCGCTCGCGACCGACCGCGTATCGCAGTGCACATGGAACGCATGAATTCGGAAGAGCACTGGCGCGACATCGTGCGCCAGCACGACGCGGTCATCAACTGCGTCGGAATTCTGCGCCAACGAGGTCGCGAGACGTACGAGGCGGTTCACCATCGCGCGGTGGCCGCGCTCGCAAAAGCCTGCCGGGATCGGCGCTTGGTGCACGTATCGGCGCTTGGCCTGGAGGCGCCAGCGAGAAGCAGGTTCTTGACCAGCAAGCGTTGCGGAGAAGTTGCCCTGTCGACATCGCAGGCTGACTGGTTCCTGGTCCGGCCTTCGTTGCTCGATGGCCAGGGCGGCTTTGGCGCCAAATGGCTGCAGCGCGTGGCGCAGTGGCCGGTGCATCCCCTGCCAAGCGCTGCTCGCGGCCGAATCGCGGCATTCGACGTCGGCGAGCTGGGCGAGTGTTTATGCGCGCTCGCCACCGCGCCGCGCAAGGAGATACCGAACGACGAGCGCATCGTCGAACTCGGCGGTCCGCAAGCGCTTTCACTGCCTGAGTACCTTCGAGCACTGCGGCGATCGCCCTCGCCCGCGCCACTTCTGCCCATCCCGAACTGGCTGGCACGAATGACCAGCCATGTCTGCGATGTTCTGCACCTGACACCATTCTCGTTCGGCCATTGGGAGCTGTTGCAGCGCGACAACCTGCCCAATCGCAATCGTGCCGCCGAGTGGTTAGGACGAGAACCTGCAAGCGTGGGTCGCAATTCAGCTCAGTGAGTGCCGACGTAGCGGGTTGACGGGAATGCATGAAGACACGAAGCAAAGCGAGGATTGAGTCGTCTTGTGAGCTGCAGAAACCGAGTGAGCAGCTTGCCGTTCTTCCTTCGTGTCTTCGTATGAACGATTGCTTTTCGCTGCAGCACTCAGCTTAACGCCGCGCGCGGCGGCGCCTGGATTCCATCGGATCGAAACTCAATGGCCGATAGATTTCGATGCGATCGCCATCCGACAGGAGCGTGTCTGGGGTCCCCCGCACGCCAAAAACACCCGCACCCTGCTTCGGATCGACAGGCAAACGGCTCGCCACCAGCGCCTCGCCCAGGGTTGCTCCCTCGGGCAAGTTCAAAAACACGCGCTCGACACGATCCGGCCAGGCCAGTACTACTTCAACGGTAAGCATCTTTAGCCGCCTTGGCAAAATCGTCGACCATCCGATCGGCCACGTGCGCAAAAGCTGCTGCGGCCGCGCTTGCCACCAACCCACGCGTCATCTCAAAGCGCAAGTCCAACGACACCCGACAACCGCCCACGCCGATCGGCTTGAACTGCCAGGCGCCCTGCAAGTCGCGAAAGGGACCTTGATCGAGCTGCAAGACGATGGTGTGCGGCGGCGACTCGGTATTGCGCGTGACGAAGCTCACCGCCACGCCCAACACACGAACAGACAAAGCCGCCCTGACCTCGCTATCCTGACGTTCGACCACTTGCGCCGACTCGCACCAGTTGAATCGGCGCGGATAGGACTCCACATCCGCCACGAGCGCGAACATTTGCACGGGCGTGAATCCAACCAATACGCTACGCGAGATTCGGGTTTCATGGGCGGATCGAGCAGTCAACGCGGAGCCTTCAGCTTTGAGCAAGAACAAAAAAGATAGCGCAGGCGGCGACATTGCCGTGAACAAACGCGCGCGATTTGACTATCACATCGACGAGCGCATGGAAGCCGGCGTGGCACTGCTCGGCTGGGAAGTCAAAAGCCTGCGCGATGGCCGTATCCAATTCGGCGAGAGCTACGCCCTGCTGAGAGACGGTGAGGCGTACCTGTTCGGCGCGCAGATCACGCCCCTCATCTCGGCCTCGACGCACGTCATTGCCGACAAGCTGCGCAATCGCAAGCTGCTGTTGCATCGCGCCGAACTCAACCGCTTGATTGGCGCAGTCGAGCGTAAGGGCTACACGGTCGTTCCGCTCAAGCTCTACTGGAAAGGCAATCGAGTGAAGGTCGAGCTGGGCTTGGCCAAGGGCAAGAAGATGCACGACAAACGCGAAACGGAGAAGGACCGCGATTGGCAGCGCGACAAAGGGCGTATCTTGCGCGAGCGCAATCGCTAGTCATCGGCGCTTCGTTATAGACTTCGGGTCGATGTTCGGGAGCAGCGAATGGTCGCATTGCCGATCCGAAATCCGCGCACTGGCGCCATTGAAGGAACTTTTGCCGGCGCCGACGCGACGCTGGTGCGGGAACGCGCAAACCAACTGAGACTGGCGCAACCGGCGTTCGCAAGCCTTGCGATGGGCGATCGCGCCGCGCTGCTGCTGCTCTGGGCTGAAGCCTTGCGCAAGCGGCACGCAGCATTGTTGGCTGCGCTGTGCGCCGACACAGGTCGCCACCGAGTCGAGGAGCTGGAGATCCAGGCGGCCATCGGCGGTATTGAGCGCTGGGCACGATCGGGAACCACACTGGAACCCCAGAGCGGCCGCTCCCGCGCCTTGCCAAGCGTTCGTTATGTCTGCGAACGTGTGCCTTATGCGCTCACCGGTGTTATCAGTCCCTGGAACTTTCCCCTGCTACTGTCGCTGATCGATGCTGTACCCGCATTACTTGCAGGCTCGGCCGTCTTGATAAAGCCAAGCGAGGTCACGCCGCGCTTTGTCGAACCGTTGCGCGCCAGCATTCTCGATGTGCCCGCACTCGCCGCGGTGCTGGACGTGATGCCAGGCGATGGCAGCACGGGCGCCGCGGTTGTAGACGTCGCAGACATTGTGTGTTTTACCGGCAGCGTTGCAACGGGGCGCAAAGTGGCGCGTGCGGCGGCAGAAAGACTGGTTCCAGTGTTCCTGGAACTGGGCGGCAAGGATCCGTTGATTGTGCTTCCAGACAGCGATCTGGAGCGCGCCACTGATGCTGCGCTTCGCGCCTCCGTGCAGGCCACAGGCCAAGCCTGCCAGTCGATCGAGCGCGTGTATGTGCACGACAGCCAGCACGACGCTTTCGTGGATCTGCTGGTCGCCAAAGCACAGGCGCTTGCGCTGAACACACCGAATATTCGACAGGGTCATTTGGGGCCGATCATTTTCGATCGCCAAGCGGAAGTGATCGCTGCGCAGCTGGCCGATGCGATCGCGCGCGGCGCTTGCGTGCGCACCGGAGGCCAGGTCGAAACGCACGAAGGCGGGCGATGGCTGCGCCCCACCGTGCTGACTGACGTTACGCACCAAATGACGATCATGCGTGAGGAAACGTTCGGTCCGATCATTCCTGTGATGTGCTACCGCTCGGTCGACGAAGCCGTGGCGTTGGCCAACGACAGCGAGTTCGGCCTCTCGGCTGCGGTCATCGGCCCGGATCTCGATCTGGCTCTGGCCGTCGCTTCTCGCATCGACGTCGGCGCAGTGAGTATCAACGACGCTGGATTGACGAGTCTGGTTCACGACGCCGAGAAACAATCGTTCAAGCACTCGGGCCTGGGCGGGTCGCGCATGGGACCGGCAGGTTTAGATCGCTTCTTTCGCAAGAAGGCGATCCTGATTCAAGAGGGCCCGGCGCTGTCGATGGCAATGCTGGCCGAATCGCCATGAGCAAATCGCGCGTATCGAAACGCCATGCGGTCGACGATCTCGGGCGAGATCTACTCAACTGGCTTGGCCAATTGCGCGAACGCACGCGCCAGGGCCCGCTGTCGGACGACGATTTCGCCGCCCTGGTTGCGCGCGTGGGCGAATTGTTGCGGCTCATGCGCGCGGCGACGTCGCGATATGGCGGGGTGTTCGATGCCGCACCGGACGCGATCACGCTGATCGATTCGAGCGGCGCCGTCATGGACGCCAATCCTGCAGCAGCGGCGTTGTTCGGATACAGTCGCGATGAACTCAAGCAACTCACGGTGTTCGATCTCAACCCTCAGCTCACGGCGCGAGCGCTGCAGGACGTTTGGGAGCTGCTGGCGATCGGTCGCACGCATTCGACGATCACTAACAATCGTCATCGCGATGGTACGTCGTTGCCGGTGGAAGTGCATTCGCGAGCCTACCTGGAAGACGATGCCAAACTGGTCGTCGCCATCGCCCGCGACTTGCGCGATCGCATTCGGACCGAGGCCGAACTGGCGGCCAGCGAAGAGCGCTACGGCGCGCTGCTGGAAGCGGTCGACAAGGGTGTGTTGGTGCACGATGCTCAAGGCCGGGTGCGGCATCTCAACGCGGCGGCAATGCGCATCCTCGATGTCGCACCGGCACAGATACTCGGACACACTCGGCTTGCGCCCTGGCAGTTGTACGACAGCAATGGCAAAGCGATCGAATGGTCGCAAAACCCGGTCGCCATTTGCTTGCGCGAGCGACGCAGCGTGCTCTCCACCATCATCGGCCTGGTGCACCGCGAAAGTGGCGTGACGCGGTGGGTGCAAATGAGCGTGGTGCCGCAGTTCCACGCCGGTGAGGACGAGCCATTTCAGTTGATTTCGCTGTTCGGCGATGTCACTGAACTCAAGCGTGCCAGCGAGCTTTTCGATAAGGTGCAGTCGCTGGCACGCATCGGCGGCTGGAGTTACGACGTCAAACAGCGCTCGTTGTATTGGACCGATGCGCTGTATCGACTGCTCGGGCGCGATCTGGATCAGCCGATCGACGCTGAAGGCTTAATGCCGATGATGAACGAGAGCGATCGCGAGAAAACGCGCGTTGCGCTCTTCCGCACGATGGAGCACGGCGCACCGCTCGATATCGAAGTGCGCGTGCAGCACAGCAGTGGCCGAACGATGTGGGCGCGCGTGCTCGGCAATGCGTTGCGCCGCGACAACGAAACCTATCAGGTGATTGGAACGGTTCAGGAAACCACGACCCGAAAGCTCGAGGAGGACCGGCTTCGCCGCCAGGCACAAACCGACTCGCTGACGGGCCTCTTGAATCGCGACACGATCATGGCGCAGTTGGCAGCGCAGCTGTCTTCGAAAGACGCCGGCAGCAGCCCCGCTTTGCTTTACATCGATCTGGACCGATTCAAGGTCGTCAACGATTTGATCGGCCATAGCGGCGGGGATCGCTTGCTCGTTGCCGCAGCGCGCCGTCTGGCGTCAGCCGTCCCGAACGGTATGCCAGTGGCACGCTTCGGCGGCGACGAGTTTCTGGTGCTGATGCCAGATTCCACGAGCGACGATGCGGTACGCACGCTGGCCCAAGCGGTTCGCGATGCCTTTTCAGGCGCGTTCATGCACGCTGGCGAGGAGTTCGTCATTACCCCGTCGATCGGCATCGCGCGCTACCCGAACGATGGCTTGAATGCTCAGGCGCTGCTCAATCACGCCGACGTTGCCATGTACGAGGCGAAACGACGTGGGCGCAACAACTGGCAAATGTTCTCGCCAGCCCTGGCGCTGCAGCTTAAAGAGCGACTATTGATCGAAACGCAGTTGCGCAGGGCCATCGAGAACGAAGAGTTTTACCTGCATTACCAGCCCAAGATCGACTTGCAAACGGGTCAAGTCGTCGGTGCCGAAGCCTTGTTGCGCTGGCGTTCGCGCATGCTCGGCGAACTGTCGCCAGACACCTTCATTCCGATTGCTGAAACCAGTGGCGATATCGTGCGCATCGGCGCCTATGTGTTGCAGGCCGCATGTCGTCAATTGCGTGACTGGTGGAGCGCCGGGCTGAATCTGGATCACGTCGCAGTAAACGTATCTTTCCGACAGTTCCTGGCCGAACACTTCGAGCGCAGCGTGCGTGATGCCTTGAGTACCGCAGACCTTCCGGCGCATGCGCTCGAACTGGAAATGACCGAGCGCGCGCTGATCGAGGATGCACCAGCAACTGAGCGCACGCTCGCGAACCTCAAAGCAATGGGCGTGGCGATCAGCATCGACGACTTCGGCGAAGGCTACTCGGCGCTGGGTTATCTGCGACGTCTGCCGATCGCCGGCATCAAGATCAGCCATAACTTCATGCAGGGTGTCCCCGGCAACACAACCGACGCGCGCCTGTGCGAGGTCATTCTGCAGATGGCCGACGCCCTCGACTTATCGGTGGTGGCCGAGGGCGTGGAAACCGCCGAGCAGCGCGACTTTCTGCTCAGCCGCGGTGCTCGTGTGGCTCAAGGGTACTTCTTCGCCAGACCCATGCCGCCGGCGGATTTCGAACGGTTCGCGCGCGAGCGGATGTAGCTCCACTGGTTTTTGGGCGTTAGGGGCGCTCGCCGCGGTTCATTCCGCAACCATGCGCCGATCGATGTCGAAACGCATGCCGGCGGTGAGAATATGCAAACGCACGTTGGTAATGCTCACCGGATCGCCGGGGTCGGCTTCGGCGAGCGACGAGTGCTTCACCTCGGATGGATCGAGCACCAGCACGGTGCTGTTGCCGACAACTTCCAAAAGATTGTCCGGACCGATGAATGCGGCGGTGTCTTCGTCGATCCCAAGCGCCAACGCGAACGGGTTCAACGCGATCGCCGTCAGCAGCCGTCCGATACGATCGCGCTGGCGAAAATGCTGATCGATCATGATCTTGTTCGACAATCCCAGCCCAGGGGCCAGGCTCACCATGCCTGCCCGCGGCGTTGCGCCTTCCTCGCCGTGAGCGATCATATGCGCCGGCATAATCGCCGCGCCCGCGCTCGTGCCGGCGATGGGCATGCCGTTGGCGTTGCGCCGGCGCAGCAACTTGGCCACTGGTGTTCCGCCGATGGTCGTCGATAGGCGCAGTTGATTTCCGCCGGTGATGAACACCCCATCGCACTCACTCAGTAGCTTAAGGGCGACGTCGTTCTCGCAATCTTCGCGCCGGGCGAACTGCAGGATCTGAGTATTCGCGGCATCGAAACCGCCGAACAGCTCCTGGTATACGCGGCCCGCATCGTCGCGTTTGGACGCAGTGGGAATGATCGCGATCGACGGGCGCTTGCCGCAAAGGCGCACAAAGCGCTTCAGAATGGTCGCGTCTCCGATCTTGTCTTCGGCGCCGCCGATCGGGATTAAGAACCCACGTGGCTGTGCGGTGGTGGCATGTGCGGGCAAAAGTTGCTCCGAAAGCGTCTAGCGAATGGGCGCGCAGTATAGGGGCGTCCGCTGGAGCGTGCGGCTTCGGTCGTTCGTCCAACCGTAAAGCGTCGAAACGCAGTACCGCTCGCAACCGTATTGCTTCGAGATGCGAGGGCTGAGGCCCCTGCGGTCGGCATAATCGCATCCCAGATGTACACCGCGCAGCACCCGGCAAAAATCCGCAACGTCGAGGATCGACGCACTCATGCCCCACTTGCTGTTCAATCTCCGCCACGTTCCCGAGGATGAAGCCGACGAGGTCCGCGCGCTGTTTGAAGCGAACCATATCGACTTCTACGAAACCGAGCCCAATCGTTGGGGCATTTCGGCAGGGGGATTCTGGACTCGCGACGAAGGGACGCTAGAACGCGCTCGGACACTGTTGGCGGATTATCAGATCGAACGCCAGCAGCGGGCACGCAACGAGTGGCAGCAGGCGCAACGCGAGGGACGCGTACCTGGCTTGTGGCAGGCGTTCCAGCTCGAACCGCTGCGCATGACCCTGGTTGCGATAGCCGTGCTCGCGATTCTGGCAGTTACCGCCTACCTGCCCTATTGGGCCTTGAGTCGCTGACTCCGCAGGGCACCAGTTGGCGATCCAAACGCGACGCCCCGCATCGAAAGCGAGAGTACTTTACAAGCCATTCTAGAATGCGCATTCTAATTGCATGGCCCGCCATGCGAAATTCAGCAACGATGATGTGATCGACGCGGCCGCCCGACTGGCGGCGCGCTCAGGCCCTGCGCAGGTCACGATCGGGGCGATTGCCAGCGAACTGTCGGCGCCAACCGGATCGATCTACCATCGATTCACCTCGCGCGACCAGTTGCTGGGCGAGGTGTGGCTGCGCACCGCTGCAAACTTCCAGACCCAATTCGCGGCCAGGTTGTTTGCCGGCGCGCCGCGGCAAGCGGGCCTGTCCGCAGCGTTGTTGGTTCCCGCTTTCGTCCGCGCAGAACCGATTCATGCGCGCATCCTGTTGCTGCATCGGCGGGAAGATTTTCTTCACGGCGCCTGGCCCGAGGCCATAGCGCAACGCGCGCAAGCGCTGAAATCGGATATGGATACCGGGCTGCGACGCTTTACGCGCTCAGCGCTGGATCGCAGCGATTCCGCCGCGCTGCGGCTGGTCAAGTTCGCGCTCATCGATGCGCCGCTGGCAGCGGTGCTGCCCCACCTTCGCAGCGACGAGCCGCCGCCGCCGCTGGTCGATGGACTGATCGAGATCGCCTTTTGCGCAACCCTGGATGCGGCCGAGAAGCTTCTGCCGCGGAGAAAGAGCTCATGAATTCGGTTTGGATGGTGCCTGCAGCGGTGGCGGCGTTTGCCGCTGCGCACTTGTTCTTGGGCCTGCCGCCGACGCGCGCGGCGCTGGCGAAGCGCCTGGGCGAGCAGCGCTTTGTCGCCCTCTTCAGCGCCGTGGCAGCAGTGGCGCTCGGTATCGTCGCCGCGAGCTTGGCGCTGAGCGGCGATGCGGGGCCGCGAGCGGCCATGCCTGCGCCGTGGCGACCGCTGCTCTCCATCGTCAGCGCATTAGGCTGGTTATTGGCGATTCTGGGACTGATGAACTACGCACGCTCGCCGATGGCTTTGTTTCGCACCACCATCCGTGTGCCGTCCGGCGTCGAGTGCATTACACGTCATCCGTTTTTTGTCGGCTTTGGACTGTTCTCTTTGGCGCACGCGGCTTTGGCAACTTCGTGGGCAACGTGCAGCTTCTTTCTCGGTTTCGGCGCCTTCGCGTTTGCCGGCGCTGCGGTGCAGGACTGGAAGCTGGCCGGCAAATGGGGCGAGGCCTATCGCGACTATTGTCGGCAAACCTCGTATTGGCCGTTCGTTGCGCAGTTGCGTGGCATTGCGCCGCGCATGGTTCTTGGCCGACAGGGAGCGATTGCGCTGGCCGCCGTGGCGCTGCTGGTTCTCATCCATCCATGGCTCTCGGCGGCAAACGGAGCGCCTTTCGTCGGCGCCTTTGCCCTGGGCGGCGTATTCGCGTCGTGGCGTCGTTGGCGGCATTGGCGCAAAACGAAAGGCCATTGAGCTTGGCTCAATGGCCTTGTCGATCGACGGCTATTGGTTAGACTCGTCGGCGCCAGATTGCAGCTCGTGAGATTTCAGCCGCCCGGTGCGGCGCAACGCATCGCGCAGCAAGTACTCGATCTGCGCGTTCAAGCTGCGAAGTTCGTCGTCCGCCCAACGCTGCGTTGCGTCCAGCACATCGCTCGATATGCGCAGCGGGAAGGCCTTGCGCTCTGCCACAAATCACCCGTACAACGAGCCGGCATTAACCACCGGCTGCGCTTCGCTTTCGCTGCACAGCACAACCAGCAGATTGCTGACCATCGCCGCTTTGCGCTCCTCATCCAATTGAATGACGCCTCGCCGGGCGAGTTGATCGAGTGCCATCTCGACCATGCTCACGGCGCCTTCGACGATGCGCGTTCGCGCTGCGATCACTGCGTTGGCTTGCTGGCGGCGCAGCATCGCTCCGGCAATCTCGGGCGCGTAAGCCAGGTGACTGATACGCGCTTCAATGACCTTAACGCCCGCTTGCGACAAACGCTCCTGGATCTCCTTCTGCAAGTTCTCCGACACTTCCTGGCTATGGCTGCGAAGCGCGATCTGGCCCTCATGCTGGTCGTACGGATAAGAGGTGGCCATCTGCCTCAACGCGGCCTCCGATTGCACATGCACGAAGTTCTCGTAGTCGTCGACCTGGAACAAGGCTTCGGCCGAATCGACAACTTGCCACACGACCACAGAGGCGATCTCGATGGGCGAGCCGTCCAATTCGTTGACTTTGAGCTTGTTCGATTCGAAGTTGCGCACCCGCAAACTGACCGGACGCTTGGAGTAAAACGGGTTGGCCCAGCGCAGGCCCTCCTGACGCACAGTGCCGATGTAGCGTCCGAATAACTGCAACACGACGCCGTTATTGGGCTGCACCATGAACAACCCGAACAAGCAAAAGAACGCAACAATGCCCACCAGAATGGAGAGCACCACCGTTGCCGGAGACGCCTTGGCGGCGCCGCCAATCAGGCCCACAGAGCAGATCAGCAGAACTAGTAGCAACAAGAGCAGCATCGGAATGCCGGGCAAGGTGCTTTTTGCGATTTCTTTGGTCATGGCGTCGCGCTCGCTGGGATAGTGTCTAAAAGATATCTTTTTGATACCATTCTTGTAACCGTGCCGAAAGTCATGCATGGCGCTTGCGAAAAAACCGTCAACTGCGCGCACGGTTGATAGTTTTTCGAATAGACTGAACGTCTTACAACGCAATCCTCGCGTAACGGTTCAGGAAACGAATGGCAAGCTCGTTGGCGATGATCGGTTGGCGAGACAAGTTTCAGCGGGCGGTCCGGGAAAGCGCATTCGTGCTGCTGATGCCCGTCGCCGCGTACTTGTTCCTCACGCTTATGACGTTCCACGCCGGCGACCCCGGCTGGTCGCATGCGGGATCGGTGACGCGCATCGAGAACTGGGGCGGCCGAGCAGGCGCGTGGATTGCCGATTTGTTGCTGTACCTGTTTGGCCGACCGGCGTTTTTTCTACCGCTGGCGCTGTTCTGGTACGCATGGCGCTTTTTGCGTGAGCCGAGTCAATCGGCGGACGCAGCGCTGGTGCCGCTGACGCGGCTCGCCGGTTTGGCGCTGGCGATCATCGGCGGCGCAATTTTGGGGCACGCGCAAATGGCGGCCGGCTCACTCCCAGCGGGCGCTGGAGGTGCGCTTGGCAGGTTTCTCGGCGAGCTGCTGATACCGAATCTGGGACGCGGCAGCAGCACGATGTTCGCATTCGCGCTGCTGATCGCAGGCGTCACCTTTGCGACTGGCATGTCGTGGTTGCAAGCGATGGATAAAGTTGGCGCATTGACGCTCGCCTTCGTGGAACGCAGCAAAGTCTGGCGGCAGCAATTCCTGGAGTGGCGCCACGCACGCCAAGCGCGCGCGCACCGCGAGGTGGTGCGCAAAGAAGAAACCAGCAAACGCAAAAAGCGCGAGCCGGTGAAAATCGAGCAGACGGCAGCGCCAGCGGTCAAGAGCGAACGTGCCGAACGCGAGTTGCAAATGCCGCTGTTCCAGAACATCCCGTCCGGCGAACTGCCGCCGCTGTCGCTGCTCGATGAGCCACGCGAAACCGGAAAGGGTTACAGCGAGGAAGCCCTCGAAGCGTTGTCGCGTCAGGTGGAATTGAAACTCAAGGATTTCCGCATCGAGGCGCGCGTCGTGGGCGTTTATCCCGGCCCGGTGATTACGCGCTTCGAACTCGAACCGGCACCAGGCGTTCGCGGCAGTCAGATTTCCTCGCTCGACAAAGACATTGCGCGCGGGCTGTCGGTCGTCAGCGTGCGCGTAGTCGACGTGATTCCCGGCAAATCGGTCGTCGGTCTGGAAATCCCGAACCAACATCGCGAGATGGTGTTTCTATCGGAAATGCTGCGCAGCCGCGAGTACGACAAGATGTCGAGCCCGCTGACGCTGGCGCTCGGCAAGGATATCGGTGGGCGGCCCACGGTAGTCGATATCGGCAAAATGCCGCATCTACTGGTGGCCGGCACCACTGGCTCCGGTAAATCGGTCGCGCTGAACGCGATGATCCTGAGCCTTTTGTACAAGGCCACCGCCAAAGATGTGCGCATGATCATGATCGACCCGAAGATGCTGGAATTGTCTGTGTACGAGGGCATTCCGCATCTATTGGCGCCGGTCGTGACCGACATGAAAGAGGCGTCTAACGCGCTGCGATGGTGCGTCGCGGAAATGGAACGCCGCTACAAGCTGATGGCCGCCGTTGGCGTTCGCAATTTGGGCGGCTTCAATCGCAAGGTCAAGGACGCGCAGGACGCTGGGCAGCCAATCCCCGACCCGCTATTCAACGTCGCCAAAGCTGCGCCCGGCGAACAACCTCAGCCGCTCGACACGATGCCTTTCATCGTCGTGGTGATCGACGAATTCGCCGACATGATGATGGTGGCGCGCAAGAACGTCGAGGAGCTGATTGCACGGCTGGCGCAGAAAGCGCGCGCGGCTGGCATCCATTTGATTCTTGCCACTCAGCGCCCGAGCGTCGATGTCATCACCGGCCTCATCAAGGCCAACATCCCAACGCGCGTTGCCTTCCAGGTGTCGAGCAAAATCGATTCACGAACGATTCTGGACCAGTCCGGTGCCGAGACCTTGCTCGGTCATGGCGATATGCTGTACCTACCACCCGGCACTGCAAACACTGAACGTGTGCATGGCGCTTTCGTTTCGGACGATGAAGTGCATCGGGTGGTCAAGTATCTCAAGGAGCACACTCAGAAACCGCAGTACATCGACGGCATCCTGGAAGATACGCAGGAACTTGCCGATGGCCGCGTGATCGGCGAGACCGGGCTGCCGGAGGAAGCAGGCGGCGAAGGCGATCAGTTCTATGACATGGCAGTCCGCATCGTCACCGAGACACGTCGCGCGTCGATTTCCGGCGTGCAGCGGCGGCTGAAGATCGGCTACAACCGCGCTGCGCGATTGATCGAAGAAATGGAGGCCGCAGGCATCGTCAGCGCCCCGGAGCACAATGGCAATCGCACGGTCCTCGCGCCGCCGCCGCCGCGCGACTGAACCAAGGTTGCAGCAGGCCGGCCGGATTCGAGCCACTCTTCGTCAAGCTGCGTGGGCCGTTCTTGAACTCGGCAATGCGCTTTGCCTGCAACCTGCGGCAAAATTTGCTGCGCTCTATGCCCCATGATGCCTGCCCCTGTCATGCCCCGCTGTTATACAAGCGGGCTAATTTTGCGCGGCCCTGAGTCTCTATAGCTCAGGGTGACGCGCGTTCTGCCAGGAGAGCTGCATTCCGATGGCCACCAAAGCCAAAGCGAAAATTGAAGCCGCGCCGCAAGACGCGCCCGTGAAAAAAGTCGAAATCGCGCCGAAAAAAGCCGAGAGCGCGCCGAAAGTGGATTCCCGAACCAAGACACCTGCCAAGAGCAAGGCCGACGGCCCCTCATCCGTCAGCCCTGCGGATTTACCGTTGCCGGATGGGTACGCGCCCCGCGTGGATCTGCCCAAAGGTTATCGCCCGTCCTCGAAAGAGGAGTACATGAGCGATGAGCATCTTGAGTATTTCCGCCGCAAGCTGCTGATTTGGCGTCAAGAGCTGATCGACGAATCGCAGCAGACGATCGAGAACTTGCGCGACGAAGTGCGCGATGTGGGCGACGAAGCCGAGCGCGCTACACGCGAAACCGAGAACTCGCTGGAGCTGCGCACTCGCGATCGCTACCGCAAGCTCATCGCTAAAATTGACAAAGCGCTGCGTCGCATCGACGACGGTCGCTACGGCTACTGCGAAGAGACCGACGAGGAAATCGGGATCGAACGATTGGAGGCCCGCCCCATCGCCACGCTATGTCTGGATGCTCAGGAACGTTGGGAGCATCGGCAGCGTCAGATGGGCGACTGATGATCGACGAAGGCGGCTCCGGCCGCCTTCGTCCTTTCTGCATTCAGCGCGAAATGCGCAATTGTTCGTTGGGCGTGATTGCGCCAGTGTAGATCCCAATCATGATCAGCACGATCAGCAGGATCGACAGACCTATGCGCCACGACAATGCCTTGACGACACGATCGGTTTTGCCCTGATCGGTGAGCATGTAATAACAACCTGCGCCCAGGTTGTAGATGATGAATCCCAGAAACAGGATGATGCCGAGCTTGACCAGCACTTGCGACTCCACAACGCCGATGCGCGAGAGCGGTTAGTTTACGCGCTCCTGTGCAAAGAACCTGTCATGTGAGCAAAGCACGTTGGTGGGCATATACGTTTTTGGCATTCGCCGTCGCTGCGGGACTCGCGAGCCTTGGCGCATGGCAGTTGCGACGCGCCGAGTTCAAATCGGAATTGCTGGCGCGCGTTGCGAGCGCCGAAACAGCACCGGCTGAGCCGCTAGAACGCGCCAATATGCAAGCGTTTCGTAAGGTTCTGGTGAACGGTACCTGGGTCAGCGATCGGCTTCTGGCGCTGGACAACCAGTTGCAGCGGGGACAACCGGGAATACGCTGGTACGCACCATTGAAAACTTCTATGGGTGCCACCGTTCTGGTTGACTTGGGTTGGCAATCGCGCCCGGACCGCAGCGTCGCATTGGCGCCACCACCATTGCCGTCAGGAGAGCTGCGTGGCGTGCTGTTGCCGCCACCTGGCGCTGGCATGGCATTGGGCGATGACGGGCAAGGGTGGCCCCGGCTCGTGACTCGCCTCGATTTGGCAGCCCTTGAACCTTCCTTCGACACGCCACTGCTAAACTTAGTCTTGGAACTGGAAGGCACGCAGACCCCGTCGGTACGCGCGGAACTGCTGCCGCCCGAACGCCACCGTGGATACGCGGTGCAGTGGTTCGGGCTTTCGATCACGGTACTCATCATTTACGGCGTGCTCGCTTGGCGCGCGCGCAGGAAGACGTTCCCGCAATGAACAAGAAAATTCAACTGATTTTGATCGTACTGGCGTTCGCCGCGCCAGCGTTGATCGCTTTCGCCATGCAGACGCCCATGTTCCACTGGGATCCGACAACGACAAAAAACCACGGCGAGTTGATCAAACCAGCTGTGCAACTGGCCGACAGCGCAGCGCTGAAAGCGGCACTGGCCGATGGCGAACACTGGACGCTGCTGCTCATCCCGCCCTCAAGCTGCGATGCGGGGTGCGAACGCCGCCTGACTTTGCTGCATCGTGTTCGCGAAACCCAAGGGCGACGGATGGACCGGCTGCATTTGCGCGCCTTGAATGCGGCCAGCGGACCTTGGGTGGAAATTCTTCCGGGCAACGCCGCATGGCAACAGCAACTTCAGCTGGCGCCGGGGGGCCTGGTGCTCATAGATCCCGATGGCTTTGCAATGATGCGCTACCGTCCCGATGCCGACCCCACGCACGTGCGAAAAGATCTTGCGCATTTGCTGAAGTGGACTGAGAGCGGTCGATGATGTCGCGCTTTCGATTGTTGGCCTGGATCGCCGTGGCGGTCACGTTATGCGTAATTGTTTTGGGCGCTTACGTCCGCCTGTCGCATGCCGGATTGGGCTGTCCCGATTGGCCGGGATGCTATGGGCACATCACTTGGCCGAACCAGGGCGAGGAAATCGCTGCGGCCAATCAAGCATTCCCCGAGCGCGCCGTCGAGGTACCGAAGGCGTGGCGGGAAATGGCGCATCGCTTTTTGGCTGGCGGCTTGGGGCTTCTGGTGCTCGCGTTGGCCTGGATGGGCAGCGGCGGGCACAATGCGACGCGGATCTCTATCGTCGCATCCGCACTGTTGGCGATCGCGGCTATCGCCAGCTACACCATCGATTGGCGCACCTTCGCGTTGTTACCGGCGGCTGCAGCGATGCTTCTGCCCATTGTCGCTGCGTGGCGGCTCGATGCGCCCACACCGCATCGATTCGCGATCGCGACGCTCGGCTTCATCATTTTCCAGGCGCTGCTCGGCAAATGGACAGTCACTCTGCAGCTCAAGCCAATCATCGTCACAGCGCACTTGATGGGTGGCATGACAACGTTCGCCTTATTGCTCTGGGCCGCCCTGCATAGCGAGGCTCGTTGGACTCGAGGGCGATCGGTGTCGGTCGGGCTGGCGCTGCTCTCTGTGTGTATCGTCGGGCTGCAGATTTTCTTGGGTGGCTGGGTGTCGACTAACTACGCTGCGCTGTCGTGCCCCGAGTTCCCGACCTGTCTGGGCCGCTTGTGGCAAGGCGAAGGCTTGGTGGATGGCTTCGTGCTGGTCCGCGAAATAGGCGTTAACTACGAAGGCGGCATCCTCGATGGCGCCGCGCGCGCCGCAATCCACATGGTGCATCGCTGGGGCGCGTTGGTAACAACCATCGTCGTCGGGTTGCTGGCGCTGCGCCTGTGGCTGGTCGGCGCCAAATCGCTGGCGATCGCCGTTGCCGGTATCTTGGTGCTGCAAATTGTGCTCGGGATCAGCAACGTGGTGTTCGATTTGCCGCTCGCCGTTGCGACTGCGCATAACGGTGTGGCGGCGCTGCTGCTCGGTAGCGTGATTGTCGCGCTGTATCGCGCGCGCCAGGCGGCGGCTCGGAGTTTATGAAGGCGATCATCGAAACCTTCAATGATTTTTGGGCGCTAACCAAACCCAAAGTCGTTGCGCTGATCGTTTTCACGGCGGTCGTCGGCATGTTCCTGGCACGCCCAGAATTGCCGCCGCTCAAAGTGCTGATCTGGGCCAGTCTCGGGATTTACCTTGCCGCCGCCGGCGCAGCGGCGATCAACCAGATATTGGATGCGCGTATCGATGCGCAGATGGCGCGTACCATGTACCGACCTTTACCGCGCGCACGCCTCACGGAAACGCAGGCGCTCATTTTCGCGCTGCTTCTGGCGGCGATCAGCATGGCGATTCTGGTGTTCTTCGTGAATACGCTGACTGCCGTGCTGACTTTTGCTTCGCTCATCGGCTATGCGGTCATTTACACGCTGTTCTTGAAGCGCGCCACGCCGCAGAACATCGTCATTGGCGGCGCCGCGGGCGCGGCGCCGCCTGTGCTCGGCTGGACCGCAGTCACAGGCTCGCTCGATCCGCATTCGTTGCTGCTGTTCCTGATCATCTTCATCTGGACACCGCCGCACTTTTGGGCGCTGGCGATCTTCCGCCGCGAGGACTACGCAAAAGTATCGATCCCGATGCTGCCGATCACCCACGGTGTGGAAGTCACGCGCTGGCACATCCTCGCCTACACCGTGCTGCTTCTGATGGTGACTTTATTGCCCTATCTCACCGGCATGTCGGGCTTCTTTTATCTCGGCGGCGCGCTGGTTCTCGGGATCGGCTTTCTCTATTACGCGATCCGCCTGATGCGCCCGCCCGATGAGCTGTTCGCGTACAAGACCTTCGGTTATTCAATCGTCTACCTGGCCGCCCTTTTCGGCTTCCTATTGGTCGACCACTACCTGCCGCAGCCGCGATTCATGCCAGTGCCGATGGTGTTGGAGCGTTCGGTTTAGCCTGCGCTCGCTGCTGCCCTTGCGCTTCGAGCGGGGCGCAGACCGCCAAGCTTAAGCATCCCGTAGGGCAACGCGAGCCGCTTCGATGGCGTTCTGGTCTTGCGCAACTTCAATCAGTGCGGCCAGGTCGGCCGCCGGCTCGCCGCCCAGAAAGTGGGTGATCGCTGCGCCTGCGGTGCGCGCATCGGAGTAACCCGGGCCCACAAGCAGCACGCGGCCGGCGCCATCTTGCAGCTTGAAATTGAATCGCTCGCCCTCCTTGTACTGGACGATGCGCGGGCCTTTGGTCTTCTTTTCTGATTTCTTCGCAGTCGCCTGCGCGGCGAGCGGGCGCAGACCGACCGCATCGCGCATTTGCTTCAGCAGCGCCTGTGCGCGAGGTCGTAAGTCCGCCGCTCCTTGCAACAAGATCGCCTCGATCTCCTGCGGCGCGGCCATCAGCGCATCGAAGCGCGCACGCGCAGGCGCGATGTCGCGATCGATGCGCTCAAACACGCGCTGCTTGGCCTCGCCCCATCCAATGCCATTGGCGAACGCTGCGCGCATGACCTCGGTCTCTTCGGTGCCAGCAAAGGCCTGATACAACGCAAACAATGCAGACCCGTCGGTGTCCTTGGGTTCGCCCGGCAGCTGGCTGTTGGTGACGATCGCGAAGATCTCGTCTTTGAGCGCTTTAGAGCTGGCGAATAACGCGATCGCGTTATCGTAACTCTTGCTCATCTTGCGGCCGTCTTTGCCCGGCAAAGTCGCCGTCGATTCATCGACTTGCGCCTCGGGCAGCGTGAGGATGTCGCCATAGCGATGGTTGAAGCGCTGCGCCAGATCGCGCGCGATTTCGATGTGCTGAATTTGATCTTTTCCTACCGGCACGCGATGCGCGTTGAACAACAAAATATCGGCCGCCATCAGCACCGGGTAAAGATACAAACCCATCTCGACACCCGCATCCTCGTCCTCACCGCGCTCGCGGTTCTGGTCGACTGCTGCCTTGTAAGCGTGAGCGCGATTGAGCAGCCCCTTGGGC
>ERZ1066128.72-NODE-72-length-45886-cov-26.312845_pt1 | contig 45886 bp, 58 predicted proteins | sample MGYA00382775_ERZ1066128 | MGnify/ENA primary metagenome ERZ1066128 (study PRJEB33369, sample SAMEA5778358) | biofilm metagenome | biome: Industrial cooling water; feature: Water cooling tower basin; material: Biofilm | place: United Arab Emirates | collected...
TTTCATCCTCTGTGTGATAGGTGAGCATTCAACACCTTCCACTTCTTCATTAAATTGTTTAAAATATTTATACCAGTGAAAAATTATTTAGGTATTAAAACAAATTCAAAATTATGGCAGTTCCAAAGAAACGAACATCAAAAACTAAAACTAGATCTAGAAAAGCTCAATGGTTTAAAAAAGCAAAATTATCTGCTAAAAAAGCTTGGTCATTAGGTTGCTCTATAGCAAAAGGAAAATCTAATAGTTTTGTTCTTAATAGTTCAACACCTTCTGAAGAAAAATAAACAACTTTATATAATCGGGATGACAGGATTTGAACCTGTGACATTCTGCTCCCAAAGCAGACGCGCTACCAAACTGCGCTACATCCCGTTTTAAATATTGTATAGTAATATACAAAAATTACTATACAATAAAAATAATAATCTTGTTTAAATTAATAAAAAATTACGTATAACAGGGGTACGTAGCTTAATGGATAAAGTAATGGTTTCCGGTACCATTGATGAGGGTTCAAATCCCCCCGTACCCTACAGGGGCTGTCATAACGGTTTTCGACGATTAAAAGGAAAATAAGTTACAAACAATGTTTGATATAAAACTTTAAAAATAAAGCAAACATGCTTTGCATAAATTTCTACTCTACAAAATTATAGATTTTAAATTAGTTACTTATTTAATCTACTAGAATAATGTCTTAATTAAAACCAGATAATTCTAGTTAATATTTATTTATTACCTCTTTATGATTATCTAGTATATAATATATTAAATAAACATTTATTAAAATTCTTTTAATCGGATGTGGGTTCAAATCCTACCAGCTCCAAATTAAAAATATTTATTTAATTTTATACTGATGTATAATGCATCTGTGGCCGAGTGGTTGAAGGCAACGGACTCATAATCCGTCTTCTTTATAGAACATCGCTGGTTCGAACCCAGCCGGGTGCATCATTTAGCTTTTTACCAACCTTTTTAATATAACTAATCATGACAAAAGTTGTAAACTTTGCAATTTTTGGTTTAATAGCATCTTTAACATCTCCAGCAATTGCAAGTGCTGATGTAGGAGGCCTTAATCCATGTAGCCAATCTGAAGTATTTCAAAAACGATTAGCTAAGACAGTAAAAAAGCTAGAAAATCGTTTAAAAAAATATGAGGAATCTTCACCTCCAAGTATCGCAATTCAACAACAAATTAATCAAACAAAGCAACGCTTTAATCGATATAGTGAAGCGAATTTACTTTGTGGTACAGATGGTTTACCTCATTTAATTACTGATGGTAGATGGAGTCATGCTGCTGAATTTTTAGCTCCAGGTGTACTTTTCTTATACATTAGTGGTTGGATAGGTTGGGTTGGTAGAAAATATATCCGAACTGTAAGTGAAACTTCAAATCCAACGGAAAAAGAAATTATTATTGATGTACCATTAGCCGTATCAATAATGACATCAGGTTTCTTATGGCCTTTCGCAGCTTGGCAAGAATTTCTTAGTGGGGATTTAATTGCTTCTGATGAATCAATTACTACTTCACCAAAATAGATATTGCAATAAAATTTTCTGTAACTTTAAGGAAATCTAAAATATGACACCTTCTTTATTCCAATTTTTAAATAGTTTAGTGTTAGGAACTGTAATCGTAGTTATTCCAATTAGTTTAGCTCTTGTATTTGTTAGTCGTGCAGACCGAGTAAAACGTGTATAAAAATTTATTCATAAATTTTTATGAAAACATATGATAAATATTATTTTTGAGCCTAATATTCTTTTAGCTTTTTTAATCACCATATTAATGGTTTTACTTTACTTTTTAAGAGTAATTAAACCACAAATTGCTCGTGATCAAGATATATTTTTTGCAACGATCGGACTATTATATAGTTCGATCTTAGTTATTCATGGTTGGAGATTAGATCCTATTCTTCTTTTTAGTCAAGTTTTAATAAATTCTATTTTAGTTCCTACATGTTGGGAGAATATAAGATTGAGAGCTATTGCTTATAATTTTCAAAAATTTAAAGAAGAAAAAAATAATTAAGATAAGTTTTTATTGAAATGGAAAGGGAAAACAAAAATGAAATTAGCTTATTGGATGTATTCAGGACCTGCTCATATAGGAACATTGAGGATAGCAACATCATTTAAAAATGTTCATGCGATAATGCATGCACCCTTAGGTGATGACTACTTTAATGTTATGCAATCCATGTTAGAAAGAAAAAGAAACTTTACTCCAGTTACTGCTAGCGTAGTTGATCGTCATGTTTTAGCAAGAGGATCTCAGGAAAAAGTTATACAAAATATTTCTAGAAAAGATAAAGAGGAAAAACCTGATCTAGTAATTTTAACACCAACGTGTACCTCAAGTATATTACAAGAAGATTTGCAGAATTTTGTAAATCGAGCTTCACAAGAATCAAAAGCAGATATTTTATTAGCCGATGTTAATCATTACCGTGTAAATGAATTACAAGCTGCTGATAAAACTTTAGAGCAAATTTTAAAATTTTATATAAAAAAATTTGAAAACAACAAAAGTATTTTACTAAATAAAACATTAGAACCATCGGTAAATATTATAGGTCCATGCAATTTAACATTTCATGTTCAACATGATCTTGCAGAACTAAAAAGACTTCTAAAAGATCTAGGTATTAAAATTAACCTGATAATTCCTGAAGGTTTAAATGTAAATGATTTGACGAGTTTACCTCAAGCATGGTTTAATATTATACCTTATAGAGAAGTAGGACGTTTAAGCGCACTATATTTAGAGAAAAAATACAATATGCCATATATTGATATTTGTCCTATTGGTGTTATACAAACAGCAAATTTTATTAAACAAATTCAAAATTTGTTAAATTCTCAAAAATTAAATGTTAATTATGATAATTATATTGATACACAAACACGATTTATTTCTCAATCAGCTTGGTTCTCAAGATCAATCGATTGTCAAAATCTATGTGGAAAAACAGCTATAGTTTTTGGTGATGCTACACATTCTGCTGCTATAACAAAAGTATTGTCACAAGAAATGGGTGTCAAAGTTTTAATTTCTGGTACTTATTGTAAATCTGATGAAGAATGGTTTACAAATGAAGTAAAAAATTTTTGTCAAGAAGTGATTATAACTGAAGACCATAATTTAGTTGCAGATCTAATAAGTTCACTTGAGCCATCTGCTATTTTTGGAACTCAAATGGAAAGACACATAGGTAAAAGATTAAATATACCCTGTGGAGTAATTTCTGCCCCAGTTCATATTCAAAATTTTCCATTGAGTTATAAACCTTTTTTAGGTTATGAAGGAAGTAATCAATTAGCTGATTTAATATACAATTCTTTTACATTAGGGATGGAAGACCACTTACTAGAAATTTTTGGAGGTCATGATACTAAAGAAATTATAAAAGTAACAAATCAAGAAATAACTTGGGATAATGAATCGCTTAATGAATTAAAAAAAATACCTGGATTTGTTCGTGGAAAAGTGAAAAAAAATGTTGAAAAATTTGCTAAGGAAAGAGAAATTAAACATATAACATTAGAGGTAATGCATCTTTGTAAAGCAAGTTTAAATATTTAATTTATAGTTCAATTTTTATTGTTAAAATTAAGTGTTAAAATTTAGTTTTAACAATAAAATATTAACTTTTTATAATTATAAAATCATGTGTGATGTAAAATATTTTTAATAAACTAAAAAATTTATAGCATTCAATATGAAAAATAAAAAATCTATTTCTAACTCAAGTTTTTTGTCCAATCAGGCAAAGCAAGCTTTATACTATGCTTTTTTAGAAGCTAAAAAGCATAAATCAAATGTCGTTACATCAAGATTTCTTTTATACGGTATTTTAAAAGTTAGTCCTTCGCTTTTATACAATATTTATATGAATGTATACGAAAGTAACGGGTTATTAAGTCAAAACAAAGATTATTATATTACTAAATGTAAATTAGCTTTAAGAAATCAAAATATTGAAAATCTTTCAATAGATGATTCAAAGCACATAATTTTAAGTAAATCAGTAAGGGATTTATTCAAATCATTAATAAATGATTTAAAAATCGAAAACTCCACACCAGGTTATTATAAAAAAAATTACAATATAATAACAACATTTTTAATTCTTAATCAATTGTTAAAAAGTGAAAACCTAAGAACATGGTTTAAGGATGAAATTTTTCTACCTAAAAAGTAGAAAAATTTTATCCCTAACTTAGATTTATGTATATATATATTATATAATCCTCAGTAGCTCAGTGGTAGAGCAATCGGCTGTTAACCGATTGGTCGCTGGTTCAAGCCCAGCCTGGGGAGTTTAATAAAATGTTTATATATTTTTATAAAATTAATTAAATATATAAAATAGTATATAATATATATACTAGAAATTTTTATGTTTGTTAACTACTAACTAAAATTTCAAATTTTATGATACGAAACCTAAAAAGGAGAAAGAATGGCTAATTCTGTGATATCATCAAAAACGCCTGCCCAAGAAACATTACTAACACCAAGATTTTATACAACAGATTTTGAGGAAATGGCTAATCTTGATGTTTCTTCAAATTATGAAGAAATAGAATCAATTCTTGAAGAATTTAGAAAAGATTATAATCAACGTCATTTTATTCGAGATAAAGAATTTTCTCAATCTTGGGATAAACTTCCAGAAAAAACTAGAGCTTTATTTATTGAATTTCTTGAAAGATCTTGTACGGCAGAATTTTCAGGTTTTCTTTTATATAAAGAGTTATCAAGAAACCTAAAAAATCAAAATCCATTATTAGCTGAAGGATTTGCTTTAATGTCAAGAGATGAAGCAAGACATGCAGGCTTTCTAAATAAAGCCATGAGCGATTTTAATTTAATTTTAGATTTAGGGTTTTTAACAAAAAGTAGAAAATATACTTTCTTTGCTCCAAAGTTTATTTTATATGCTACTTACTTATCTGAAAAAATAGGATACTGGAGATATATTACAATTTATAGACATTTAGAACGTGCCCAAAAAGATAGAATTTATCCTATTTTTAGATTTTTCGAAAGTTGGTGTCAAGATGAAAATAGACATGGAGATTTCTTTGCTGCAGTATTAAAATCACAACCGCAATTATTAACAGGATGGAAAAGTAAATTATGGTGTAGATTTTTCTTATTATCTGTATTTGCTACGATGTATTTAAATGATTGTCAACGAGCAGCCTTTTATAATGCTATAGGGTTAGATGCACGTAAATTTGATCAATATGTTATAAGAAAAACAAATCAAAGTTCACAAAAACTTTTCCCAGTAATTTTAGATGTTGATCATCCTCTTTTCTTTAAGTATTTAGATGAATGTGCAGAAACAAACCTACTTCTTCAGAAAATATCTAAAGAAGAATCATCAAGTATAAATAATACTATTAAAAAATTACTTTTAACTACAAAAATTTTAACTAATTTAGTTAAGCTTTATTTCTTACCAACAATAAACACTGAAATATCTTGGACTAGCATTCAATAATTTTAATACTTAATTTCAGAAAATAATATTAAATATTTTCTGAAATTAAGTATTAATGAAAAATCATTTAATTATTTTATTTTATTAACTCACTTCCTTCAAAAGATGCTGCAAAAAGGTCTTCAACTCTTCTTCCTGAATCAATTAGTTCTAATGGATCTTTTCTTAAACGATGACGTAAACATAATTGACTTACTCGTCTAAAGTGTTCAACTTTTACTGTATCATCTTCATTAAAAGCTGCTAAAGCTTTTGCTGCTCTACATAATACTAAATCTGCTCGAAGTCCATCTACATTTAAAGCACTACACATCTGCGAAGCAGCTTGTTTTAAACTATCTGGAAGCCTTACACACTTGTAAAGATATTGTGAACGTTGAATTTTTTCTTTTAAGTATTCTTCTTGTTCCCAATAACTATTTTGCCAAACATTATCACGGTCATCATAATCTACTCTAGAATCAATGATATGCACTCTTAATAAAGGTTGTTCTACTGTTTTAATTTCAGTATATAAACCAAATCTATCTAGTAACTGTGGACGAACCTCACCTTCTTCTGGGTTACCTGATCCTACTAAAATAAATTTTGAGGGGTGTCGAACAGATACACCTTCTCTTTCCACTACAGTATACCCAGAAGCAGAAGCATCAAGTAAAATATCCACTAAATGATCATCTAGCAAGTTTACCTCATCCACATATAATAATCCTCTGTTTGCCTTTGCTAATAAGCCTGGCTCAAATGCTTTCTCCCCTTCTGTTACTGCCCTCTCAAGATTTATACTTCCGCAAATTCTATCTTCAGTTGCACCTAAAGGTAAATCAACTAGTGGCATTTGTTTCACTTCTATTCGATCAGCTTGAATTCTTAAGTATGAACTTTGAACTTTATGAATACGAGAATTTTCAGATGAATTTTTTAAAACTTGAAAAGGAACATTTTTACGAATAGAGATTGGTGCACGATTATACGGATCACCTTTTACAACTAATATATCAGGAAGTAAATTAGAAAAAGCTCGAATTGTAGTAGATTTTCCTGTTCCTCGATCTCCAATAATAAGTATCCCTTTTATATCAGGTTCAATAACATTTAAAATCATTCCTAACTTAAGGTCATTTTGCCCTTGAATTGCTAAGAACGGAAAAGTTGATTTACTTTTTTTTTGTTGTGGTGTCTGTGTTTTTGAACTAGAAATTGTATTTTTTTGAAATCCTGATTGTAAACCAGAGTCCTGATTCATAACTTCTGAAGGAATTGATGGTAAGGCAAGATGTGGTTGTCCCCAACGTCTACGTTCTTGTTTCATTGTTCAAGTTTTTTCCTAGTAAATTTTATAAATTTTTTATTTTATTTAGCCATTTTTGAATGTCTAATCTAATTTTTGCAAAATATTTTAGATATTAAACTACGTTTATTAATTTTTACTTAAACATAAAGCGAAATAGCTAATCTATAAGCTAACAAACCTGCTACAGCACTAACAGCAAGTAATGAACCAACTTGAATGATATTTAGCATAACAAGAAATTTTAAATAAATAAACTATCTCTGAAATATTTCAGAGATAGTTTTTGTAGTATATAACTAATCAATTGGACGTAAAGATAATACAGGTTCTGTTTTTCTGTTAATACCTTTTTCGAATCCAGCTGCAGCTGCACGAGCTCTACCAGAATGCCACCAGTGACCTACTAATAAGAAGAAACCTAAGAAGAAATGTGAACATGTTAACCAAGATCTAGGCGATACATAGTTTACTGAGTTGATTTCAGTTGCAACACCACCTACAGAGTTTAATGACCCTAATGGAGCATGTGTCATATATTCAGCTGCACGACGTTCTTGCCATGGTTGAATATCATTTCTAATTTTGTTTATATCTAAACCGTTTGGACCACGAAGAGGCTCTAACCAAGGAGCTCTTAAATCCCAGAATCGCATTGTTTCACCACCAAAAATGATTTCACCACTTGGAGATCTCATTAAATATTTACCTAATCCTGTAGGACCTTGTGCAGATGCAATATTTGCACCAAGTCTTTGGTCACGTACAAGGAATGTAAATGCTTGAGCTTGAGAAGCTTCTGGTCCTGTTGGACCATAGAATTCACTTGGATAAGCTGTGTTGTTATACCAAACAAAAACTGAAGCTGTTATTCCCATAACCGCTAAAGCACCTAAACTGTATGATAAATAAGCTTCACCTGACCAGATGAATGTTCTACGAACCCATGCAAATGGTTTCGTTACAATATGCCAGATTCCACCTGCTATACATAGTGCTCCTACCCAAATATGTCCACCAATTAAGTCTTCCATATTATTAATAGAAACAATCCAACCGTCACCACCAAATGGTGATTTTAATAAGTATCCGAAAATTACAGCAGCATTAACTGTTGGACTTAAAATTTTTCGAACATCACCACCACCAGGTGCCCATGTATCGTAAACTCCAATATATAAAGCTTTCAATACTAAAAGGAAAGATCCAATTCCTAAAAGAACTAAATGAATACCAAGAATTGTAGTCATTTTGTTTTTGTCACGCCAGTCGTAACCAAAGAATGGGAAAGATTCTTCTAAAGTATCAGGACCTAATAATGAGTGGTAAATTCCACCAAAACCTAAAACGGCAGAAGAAATTAAGTGTAATACACCAACAACAAAGTAAGGCGTAGTATCAATAATTTCCCCACCAGGGCCTACACCCCATCCTAAAGTTGCTAAATGAGGTATTAAAATAAAACCTTGTTCGTATAAAGGTTTTTCTGGGATAAAGTGAGATACTTCAAAAAGTGTCATTGCACCAGTCCAGAAAACCATAAGGCCAGCATGTGCTACGTGTGCACCTAGAAGTTTACCAGATACATTAATTAAACGTGCATTTCCTGACCACCATGCAAAACCTGTAGATTCGATATCGCGTCCAATTACTCTATTAAAGGGCGTTTCCACGTGGTAAAACCTCCTCTGGGAATACAAAATTTTCATGTGGTTGGTCTTGAGCAGCCATCCAAGAACGAATACCTTCGTTTAATAAGATATTTTTAGTGTAGAAAGTCTCAAATTCAGGGTCCTCAGCAGCACGAAGCTCTTGAGAAACGAAATCATATGCACGTAAATTTAGTGCTAAACCTACAATACCAAATGCACTTGTCCATAAACCTGTTACAGGAACAAAAAGCATAAAGAAATGTAACCAACGTTTGTTAGAAAATGCTACACCAAAGATTTGTGACCAGAATCTATTCGCAGTTACCATTGAATATGTTTCTTCTGATTGTGTTGGTGTAAAAGCACGGAATGTATTTGCCGCATCACCATCTTCAAATAAAGTATTTTCAACTGTTGCCCCATGAATTGCAGATAAAAGAGCACCACCTAAAATTCCAGCAACACCCATCATATGGAATGGATTTAATGTCCAGTTATGGAAACCTTGAAGGAATAATAGGAAACGGAAAATAGCTGCTACTCCAAAACTTGGCGCGAAGAACCAACTAGCTTGACCTAATGGATAAATTAAAAATACAGAAACAAAGATAGAAATTGGTCCAGAAAATGCAATTGCATTGTAAGGACGGATACCTACTAAACGAGCAATTTCAAATTGACGTAAACAGAATCCGATTAGACCGAAAGCACCATGTAATGCTATAAACGTCCATAGACCACCAATTTGAATCCAGCGACTAAAATCACCTTGTGCTTCTGGTCCCCATAATAAAATTAAAGAGTGGCCCATACTATTTGCAGGTGTTGATACTGCAACTGTTAAGAAGTTACAACCTTCTAAATAAGAACTTGCTAACCCGTGCGTATACCAAGATGTTGCAAAAGTTGTACCAGTTAACCAGCCACCTACTGCAAGATAAGCTGTAGGAAATAATAAAAGACCTGACCAACCGATAAAAACGAATCTGTCTCGTTTTAACCAATCATCGACAAGGTCAAATAGACCTCTTTCCTCGACTGCAGTTTGTTGTGTTTGCCCTATTGCTATGCTCATATTAAGTAGAATAAAAAAAAGAGCTCAGCGTAAAATGAATAAATTTTTATCACTTATCTTTTCCACAAATCTTAAAAATGCTTAAGTAAATATTCTTTAAATTAAGTGTCCACTAAAATTTACTTAATTTACAGAAAAGATTTTAAATTATAACGTCAATTAAATCCATTTCCCACTATTTTCACAAAAGGCAGAACATTCAATAACATCTAATTCTAGACTTTTACTAATTAGAAATAAATTTAGTATTAAATTTATTTCTAAACAAGAATTTACTATTAAATTATTATTTATAGTAGTTAACGGAATTAAATAAGAATCAAAATAAGGGTTAATCTTATATAAACCTTTCTTCATCCAACATGTTTTATAAAATTCACAATTAATACAAATACACATAGTTTGTTTTAAATTTGGGGGCGGAGGGACTTGAACCCTCACGACCGTAAATAGTCAACGGATTTTCAATTTTTAATACTTCATATAGATTTAATACGAATATATTTTAAAAATTTGGACTCTCTCTTTACCTTCATAAGGTAGTTCCCGTCGAGTCTCTGCACCTTTTCTATTTAAGAAATTCTTAAATTTGATTGGCTCAGGATTATCTTTTTTAAAAAAAAGAACTCTTCTGAATTTGAGAACTTACAGAAATTTGCTCAAGATTTAAGTCCGTTGTGTCTACCATTCCACCACGCCCCCTATATAATATAAAAAAGCTCCTGAGGCGGCACCCAGGTTTGAACTGGGGATAGAGGATTTGCAATCCACTGCCTTACCACTTGGCGATACCGCCTTATGACTTTTTATTCAAATGGTGCCCAAACCCAGACTCGAACTGGGGACACACGGATCTTCAGTCCATTGCTCTACCAACTGAGCTATTTGGGCATTTTTATAAATAGATTTGTGATAGATATTATGTTATCTATCACAAATAAATTTGTCAAATATGCTTTATTAAAAATTTTACTTTCTATTGACTTAATGTTTGAAAAATTTTAATAAAGCAGCGTAGGCTTAACATATTTGGTAGCAGGTACGTCTTGGAAGAACAAGAAGGTTTGTAAAGCTAATTTTTTCAGGAATTTTAGGCTTTCACCAGCTGCTTTTTTTAGCAACAGGACGTCTTTAGCTGCTGCCGTTTTCAGGAACATGAAGTTTTTAGAAGCTGCTTTTTGAAGCACTATAAACCATGGCATCAATAGATGTTTTATTATTCCTAATATGTTGTAATATACTAGGAAATTAGCTATTAAACCTAAGATACTCGCTATAAGTATCATCCTTATACCTAACTGATAAATTTCGTTTGTTTTGTGGTGAAACTTATCCTCTTCTTCCCCAGCCATCGAGGCCATAACTTTTGTCATTAACATTAGTGATGCTGCGAATGAATAAAAAAATTCGCAAGCATACAGACAATAAAGAATGCCGGTTAAGCCTCTACAACCAATTAAACCATTGTTCGCGTTAACTATTCCTAACATAAAGAATAGTAATTCAATTATTTGAATTAATATTCTCCTATGTCGTTGGCAAAAAGTTATTATTGCCAATCTCTGTCGTTGGCAAAACGTTATTACTGCCAATCTCTGTCGTTGGCAAAACGTTATTACTGCCAACCTCTGTCGTTGGCAAAACGTTATTACTGCCAACCTCTGTCGTTGGCAAAACGTTATTACTGCCAATCTCTGTCGTCGGCAAAACGTTATTACTGCCAATCTCTGTCGTCGGCAAAACGTTATTACTGCCAATCTCTGCCATTGGTAGAAAGATATTATTTTTTGTTTTGTAAAAATGATTAAGTTTTTAATAAAAACAGTTTTGTTTATTTTGTTTTTTCCGAAAACAAAATAAACAAAACTGTTTAGTAAAACTTTATTCATTTGCGACTTGCTTTTTGTATCCTTATCATCAATAGTTATCGGAACATAACTAAGATTCAAAGGAATATTATTATTACGAGAATAATAATTATAGTTGTTTTCATATTCCTGCTCCGTATAAGTAAAGGATACTTGATTCTTTTCTTTTAATTTTACTATCGTGTAGATTTTTTTTACTATCCTACCATTAGTTAATCTTCTAATGACGATATATTGTTTTTTCTTATATCGCCTCGACTCTGATTTAATACAGAAAAAATGTATTAACATAGTCCCTTTTTAGTTTTAAATTGTTTCTGAATTTTATAAATAAAACTTTATAAAATTTTCTTCCATAATATTGATCCTAACACAATATTGATCCTAATACGTCGATTTTATTATATTATAAAATTTCACACCTGTCAAGTCTGTCTATTATTTTGTTTGACTAGCTTTACTTTGGATTACTTGAGCTACCTTTTCTTCTAATTTTTTAATTATTTCTTCAAGCTCTTGATGGTTATCATTTTGTTGAGCTAGTTTAACATTTTTAACTAATTCTTCGATTGTAGATTTCTCACGTTCACTAACATCTTTTGATTCTTTCAATTCTTTTTCAGCCTGGTAACATATTACGTCAGCACGATTTTTTAATTCAATATTTTTCTTTCTTTGTTGATCCAATTCAGCATTTTTAGCAGCCTCTTCTACAATTCTATCAATTTCAGTTCGATCTAAAGTAGATGCATTTTGAATTGTTATTGATTGTGATTGGCCTGTAACTTTATCTCTAGCTCGCACAGAAAGAATTCCATCAGCATCAATATCAAACGTTACTTCAATTTGTGGAACCCCTCTTGGAGCAGCATTAATATTTCCTAGTTCAAAATGACCAAGACTTTTGTTATCTGAAGCTAATAGTCTTTCCCCTTGTAAAACATGAATGTCCACTTTTGATTGATTGTCTTCCGCTGTAGAAAAAATTTCTGTTTTTGTTGCAGGGATAGTAGTATTTCTTTCAATCATTTTTGTCATTAAACCACCTATAGTTTCAACACCTAATGATAAAGGAGTTACATCTAATAATAAAACATCTTTAATTTCACCAGCTAATACAGCTCCATTAATAGCTGCACCAACCGCTACAACTTCATCAGGATTTACAGATAAATTTGGCTTCTTCTGTGTTATTTTTTGAACTAATTCTTGAATTGCAGGTATACGTGTTGAACCACCAACAAGGATTACTTCATTTAAATCACTTGCACTTAGATTTGCATCATATAAGGCTGTTTCAACAGGGAACTGACAACGTTGAATTAATTTTGAACATAACTCATTAAATTTTGCTCTCGTAAGAGTTAAATCAATATGTTTCGGTCCACTTTCATTTACAACTAAATAAGGTAAGTTTATTGTTGTTTCAAGAACTTGTGATAATTCAATTTTTGCTTTTTCAGATGCTTCTAAAATTCTTTGTAAGGCTTGTTTATCATTAGGATTAGATGATTTTAAGCTAATACCTTCCTTTTTTTCAAAATCTTCTATCACATATTTCATTATTGTTGAATCAAAATCATCCCCTCCTAAATGACTATCCCCAGCAGTTGCTAAAACTTCAAAAACACCATCACCTACTTCTAAAATTGAAACGTCAAATGTACCACCACCTAAATCAAAAATTAAGATTGTTTCATTTGTTTTTTTATCTAAACCATAAGCAAGAGCGGCAGCTGTAGGTTCATTAATAATACGTAAAACTTCTAATCCAGCAATTTTTCCAGCATCTTTAGTTGCTTGTCGTTGTGAATCATTAAAATATGCAGGTACCGTAATAACAGCTTTTGTTACTGGTTCATTTAAAAATTTACTAGCATCATCTGCAAGTTTTCGTAAGACGTGAGAAGAAATTTCTTCTGGACTAAATGACTTATCTAAAACAGGAGAATAAATTTTAACATTTTGTTTTTCATCCTGTGTTATCTTATATGAAACTTGTTTAGATTCTTCTCGTATTTCAGTAGATTTTGAACCAATAAAACGTTTTACTGAATAAAAAGTATTTTCAGGATTTAGAACTGATTGTCTTTTTGCCATTGCACCTACGATTAGCTCTTTTGTTTTAAGAGCATATCCAACAATTGACGGTGTTGTTCTAAAACCTTCAGCATTCGGTATAACAGTAGGCGTTCCAGCCTGTACTACAGCAACTACTGAATTTGTTGTTCCTAAGTCAATACCAACAACCTTTCCCATATTAAAATATACAAACTTAGATCAGGGAATTTTCGAAATATCTTAAAATTATCAATTTTTATTTTTTAGTTTATATTTGTGTTATATAGCTAAAAAAACTGTTATATATATGTATATTTGTTAAATGGTAGTAGTATATTAATATGGACATATATGTGTTATTTTGTTAGAAATATACTATATGATATATAGATTTTATAAGATTAAACATTAAAAATTTAGTAAGTTTATTTAAAGGAAGATTTGTTGTGCCTATAGGAAGTCTGGGAATTAAGGTTGGAATGACTCAAATCTTTGATGAAAAAAATGTATCCATTCCGGTTACTTTGATCAAAGTGGGACCATGTACGGTTACACAAATTAAAACTGTAACAACAGATGGTTATAATGCTATACAATTAGGTTTTGGGTTATCTCAAAATCGATCTGACATAAAACAAGGACTAAAAAAAAGTTCGCAAAATAAACCAATACAAGGTCATTTGAAAAAATCTGGGTTAACGAACTGTTCATACTTAAAAGAATATCATGTAAGTAAACCAGAAGAATTTGTATTAGGTCAAACTTTTGATATAACTAATTTTTCAACAAGTAAATTTGTTGACATAAAAGGAAAAACTATTGGTAAAGGTTTTACCGGTACAGTAAAAAAATATAATTTTGGTAGAGGACCTATGTCTCATGGTTCTAAAAATCATCGTGCTCCTGGTTCAATAGGAGCTGGAAGTACACCAGGTCGAGTTTATCCAGGAAAACGAATGGCGGGACGTTTAGGTGGTAAGCCAATAACGATGAAAAAATTAAGTATTTTAAGAGTTGATAAAGATGAAAATCTATTAGTAGTAAAAGGCTCTATTCCAGGTAAACCAGGAAACTTACTTAATATTATTCCATATGCGTCATAGTGAGGTAATAAATATGAATATGAATAAAAATATAACTTTTCCTAATTATTCTATCATAGCAGCTTCACAAATTGAAAAAGAATTTATTGAACGCAGACTAGAAGATAGATTAAAAAGCCCTCATTCTACAAAAAATAATGACTATTTAATACACAAAGCCTTCTCCTTATATAGAAAATTAAGATGGGCTAAAAATGCATCTACTAAAACGAAATCCGAAGTAAGAGGTGGAGGAAAAAAACCAGGTCCTCAAAAAGGTCGTGGAAGAGCTAGAGTTGGTTCCTTAAGATCACCACTTTTTAGAGGAGGTGGTGTTTGTTTCGGCCCTAAACCTATTGCTTATCGCGCGAAACTTAATCATTCTGAATATGATAGAGCGTTTAGAAGTGCTATTATAAAAAAACAAAAGAAAATTCTTCCTATAAGTTTAGATCAAAACACTAAAACAATTGATAACAACTCTTTAGGAAAAACAAAATATGGTAAAGAAATCATTTTTAACATTCTAAAAAGTTACAATATAGAAATTAGTAAAGGAATAGAAAACGAACATATTACTATTGTAGTAACAAAAGAAGAATTTAATCTTTTAGAAAAGATTAATTTTGTTCAAAGTGTTAAGAATTTAACAAAGTTAAATTTAAGATTAGAAAACGAATTAAAAATTGATGAAGTTTTAAAATCTAAATTTATATTAATTACGGTACCAGCAGCTCATAATTTAACAAATAATGATATGTCTTGGCGTCAATTAACTAGAAAAGGTTAAAGTTAAAGAACAATATTATGACTAATGATAAAATTGCAGAATTTCAATGGGTAGACATTTTAAAATATCCTTTAGCTACTGAAAAAGCAAGTAATCCTGCGTTGAAAAATTACTACACATTTGTAGTAGATAAAAAAGCTAACAAAACACTAATTAAAAAAGCTTTCGAAACTATTTTTAATGTAAAAGTTATTCAAATTCAAACATTAACAATGCCTAAACATACAAAACGTAGGCGTCAATACGAGGGTCAATTAGCGATTCATAAAAAAGCAATTATTAGATTATCTCCAGAGTATACTCTTGATTTCTTTGGAATGGAAAAAACAAGTTTAGGAATTTAAACAATTATGGGTATTCAATTTTTTAAAGCATATACTCCTAGTACACGTCATGCTATTCGTCCTGATTTTAAAGAGCTTACAGGAGACAAACCTGTAAAATCCTTATTAGTAAAATCTCATTCTGCAAAAGGTAGAAATAATCAAGGAAGAATAACGATTCGACATAGAGGAGGAGGACATAAAAAACGTTATAGATTAATCGATTTTAAAAGAGATAAAAGAAATTCTATAGGTAAAGTAATTGGCATACAATATGATCCTAACAGAAATTCAAGAATTGCATTAATTCAATACCAAGATGGTGATAAACGTTATATTCTTCATCCAGAATCATTAGAAGTAGGAAATATTATACAATCTGGTTCAAATTCTGGATTAACTATAGGTAATTCATTACCTCTTGAAAATATCCCTCTGGGTTATGACGTTCATAATATAGAACTAGCACCAAATGGTGGAGGTAAATTAGCGAGATCTGCAGGTAGCAGTGCAAAAATTCTTGCTAAAGAAGGTGATTATATTACCTTAAAATTACCATCTCGTGAAGTTAGATTAGTTCCAAAAACTTGTTATGCAACTATTGGAAAAGTTGGAAATTCTTCTCATATGAATTTAACTTTAGGTAAAGCGGGTAGAAGTAGATGGTTGGGACGAAGACCTACAGTCCGTGGTGTTGTAATGAACGCATGCGATCACCCACATGGAGGAGGTGAAGGTAGATCTCCAATAGGTAGAAAACATCCTTGTACACCTTGGGGTAAACCAGCTTTAGGTGTTAAAACAAGAAGTAAGAAAAAAGCAACTTCAATCTATATTATTCGTAAACGTTCTTAAATATTTCAAAAATATAAAAACTAATTTATTTTATATGATTCGATCTACTCGAAAAGTACCTTTTGTAGCTTATCATTTATTTGAAAAAATAAATAAAATGAAAAAAAGCGGTAAAAATGATACTATTAAAACTTGGTCAAGAGCATCTGTAATTTTACCAAGTATGGTTGGTTTTACAATCGCTGTATACAATGGACGTCAGCATGTTCCTTTATTTATTAATGATCAATTGATAGGACATAGATTAGGGGAATTTGTACCTACTCGAACTTTCCGTTCTCACAAAAAACTAAAAACAAATGATCGTAAAGCAAAACGTAAATAATAAAAACTCAAAATTATAAAAGTAGTTAGAACTTTATTTACGATTTCTATTCTTTGTTTATAAAAAATTTTCACTTTAAAAGATTTAGGAGACATTTATGAGTCTTAGTCAAAGGACTAGCATAAAAACTAGATATAAACGTTCTACTCTTCAGAAAAGAAAAACCAATCAAATACCTTTTTTAGCAAATGCAAAAGCTAAAGTTATTAGAATGTCACCTCTAAAAGTTAGAAGAGTTTTAAAACAAATAGAAAAGTGCACCTATGAAGAAGCACTTATTTTATTAAGATTTCTTCCTTATAGAGCTTGTTATCCTGTAGCTAAAGTTTTAAAATCTGCAGCAGCAAATGCTTTAAATAATCAACTTGTACCAAAATCATACTTAGTAATCGAAAAAGCTTTTGTAGGACCTGGCCCGATTTTAAAACGTATGCATCCAAGATCAAAAGGACGAGGTTTTCCTATTAAAAAGAGAACATCACATATTACAATAGTTCTTCGTTCAACTTTCTCAAGATACGAGAATAATTTAGATGGAGAATTTTTACCAATTTCAATTTAGTAAATAATTAATAATTAAAAAGGAGGGACATCTTGGGTCAAAAAGTACATCCTATAGGCTTCCGTTTAGGAATTACCGAAGAACACAAATCAAAATGGTATGCAGATTTTTCTGATTATAAAAATTATTTAAAAACTGATTTTGAAATTAGAAAAATTTGGTCAAACTTATTAAAAGAATTGGGAAAAAATCAATTAGATGAAATTTCAGATCGCTCAAATCTTGTAATAACTTATCCACCTACAAGAGATCAAATTCATTTAAATATATACACAGTTAATCCAGAATTATTAATTTCAGAACTTAAAACATTACCTTATCAAGTTAGATTTTCAAAATTTTTAGGCAACCAACTGAAAAACAAAAAGTTAATAATTATTCTAAAAAAAGTTCATGTTCCTAGTATTGAACCAAGTTTTGTTGCTCAATCTGTAGCAAAAAAATTGGAAAAACGTATGCCGTTCCGAAGAGCAGTAAGAACAGCATTAACTGAATTTAAAAAGGGAGCAAAACAAGCAAAACTTGATCCCAGACAAAAAGGTATAAAAATCCAAGTGGGTGGTAGACTTAATGGGGCAGAAATTGCTAGAGCAGAGTGGGTAAGAGAAGGTCGTATTCCTCTTCATACATTACAAGCAAAAATCCAATATGCAACTGAAAGAGCTGAAACGATCTATGGAACTTTGGGTGTAAAAGTATGGATTTGTAAAGGTTAATAAAAAAATAAATTCTTTGTAAAAAGTTTTAGTTTTCAATAGATTAAAAAAGGGGAATATAATATGCTAAGCCCAAAACGCACGAAATTTCGTAAGCAACAAAGGGGAAGATTAAAGGGAAAAACAATACAAAAAAAACGATTAGTTTTTGGAGATTTTGGTTTACAGGCCCAAGAGCCTGTCTGGTTAACAGCTCGCCAAATTGAAGCCACAAGAAGAACAATTACTAGATATACAAAACGTGGTGGTAAACTTTGGATCATGGTTTTTCCAGACAAACCTATTACAGCCCGAGCAGAAGAATCTAGAATGGGTTCAGGAAAAGGTGCAGTTCAATATTGGGTTAGTGTTGTAAAACCTGGTAAAGTTCTTTTTGAATTAGGTGGATTGCAACCACAAATAGCGATTCAAGCATTAAAAATGGCTGCTTATAAACTTCCAATCAAAACAAAATTAATTAGTAAGGAGATTCCATAAAATGAGTTTACCTAAATACAAAGAATTAAAAAACTATGATATTAATGAAATTGACAAACAAATCTTAAAAGCTAAAAAAGAATTGCTTTTTTTACGTATACAAAAAGCAAATTTTTCACGTTTTTCACCACATTTATTAACGCATACGCGTCATCAAATTTCTCAATTATTAACTTTTAAGCGTTCACTCCAAAAAAATTCAATTAACAAAAATTTATAAATATTTGATACTCTTTTGCTGAGCAAATATTTATAAATTTTTGAAATTTAAATCAAAAAATATGGGACTAAAAGAAAAATCTGGAATTGTAGTAAGCACAAAAATGCAAAAAACAATTGTGGTTCTTGTTGAAAATAAATTTCGTCACCCAAGATATTCAAAAACAGTTGTAAGAAGTAAAAGATACATGGTTCATGATGAAAATAATCTTGCAAAATTAGGAGACAAAATTATTATTTCTCAAACAAGACCTCTAAGCAAAAACAAGCATTGGACTTTAACAAAAATCTTAAGCGATTCAAACGGGAGTGCAAGTTAAATATGATTCAACCACAAACATATCTTAGCGTTGTGGATAACACAGGTGCTAAAAAAATGATGTGCATTAGAATTTTAGGAAGTAATAGAAGATATGGAAGAGTTGGTGATATTATCATTGGTGTTGTAAAAGAAGCTGTTCCAAATATGCCAGTTAAAAGATCTGATATTGTTCGAGCAGTAATTGTTAGAACAAAACAACCTGTCCAAAGATCTGATGGAATGGCTTTAAGATTTGATGACAATGCAGCAGTGATTATTAATGTTGATAATAATCCAAGAGGAACAAGAGTATTCGGCCCTGTTGCAAGAGAAATAAGAGAGAAAAATTTTGTAAAAATTGCTTCTCTTGCATTTGAAGTTGTTTAAAAACTAATCAACAAAGATTAAACTTATGATACATGAATATAAAAAAGCTTATCAAGACAGGATTAAAACTGTTTTAAAGCAAAAGTTTAAGTATGAAAATGATCATCAAATTCCAAAGCTACTAAAAATTCAAATTAACCGTGGTCTTGGGTTAGGTGCACAAAATAAAACAGTTCTACAAAAAACAATTGAAGAAATAAGAGTAATAACAGGACAACAACCAATTGTTACTAAAGCTAAAAACTCTATTGCTGGTTTTAAAACACGAGAAGGAATGGATTTAGGAGTTACTGTTACTTTAAGAAACGAATTTATGTATGCCTTTCTTGAAAAATTGATTAATTTAGTTTTTCCAAGAATACGTGATTTTCGAGGACTAAATCCAGAAAGCTTTGATGAAGATGGAAATTATAATTTAGGAATACGAGAACAATTAGTATTTCCTGAAATTGATTACAACATGATTGATCAACCACGTGGATATACAATTTCAATTGTAACAACAGCAAAAACAGCTGAAGAAGGTCGAGTTTTACTCCAAGAGTTTGGTTTTCCATTTAAAAAACCTCAATAAAGGATAAAAAATTATGAAAACAGATACAATTTCAGATATGTTAACCAGAATTCGTAACGGAAATATGGTTGGACATAAAGTAGTAAAAATTGATTCAACCAGAATTACTTATCAATTAATAAAACTATTAAAATCTCAAGGTTTTATTAAGCAATATGAAACAGTTTTAAAGGAAGGTAGAAAATATATCTTTGTTTATCTGAAATATTCAGATCAAACGAATCGTCCACTTATAAGAGGATTAAAAAGAGTTAGTAAACCTGGTTTACGTGTTTATGTCAACAAGAATCAATTACCAACTGTTTTAGGTGGACAAGGGATAGCAATCCTTTCAACTTCCAGAGGTATTTTAACAAATGTTCAAGCAAAAACTGATGGAGTTGGTGGTGAATTATTATGTTATATTTGGTAAGGAAAAAAACTTATGTCACGCATTGGTAAACAAGTCATAAAAATACCAGCCCAAGTTAATGTTATATTAACAGACGATAATATTGCTATTAAAGGTCCAAAGGGTGAAGTTAATCATGCTATACCCTCATTTTTAGAAGTTAGCTTTAAAGATCAAACAACTTTACAAGTTTCAAGAAAACAAGAAACGAGACAGGCAAGAGAAATTCATGGATTATTTAGGTCATTATTAGCAAATAGTATTAATGGTACAGCTACACCTTTTACAAAATCTTTAGAATTGAAAGGAGTTGGATATAAAGCAAGCCTAGATAAAAGTACATTAATTTTATCTGTTGGATATACGCATCCGATAAGAATAACACCGCCTGATGGAATTAATATTAATGTTGAAAGTAATACTATAATTCATATAACAGGAATAAATAAAGAAAAGGTTGGATTACTTGCTCAGCAAATTCGATCAAAAAGACCACCAGAACCGTATAAGGGGAAAGGAGTTTTATATAAAGGTGAAGTCGTTCAACGAAAAGTAGGAAAGTCTAGCAAATAAAAAAAATATGAAAAAGATAAAAGGAAATCCGGAAAGACCTAGATTGGTTGTTTTTCGATCAAATTGTCATTTTTATGCTCAAGTAATAGATGACCAAAATCAACGAACATTATTTGCTTGTTCAACATTAGATCCTTCAATTAGACAAAGAGTTAAAACTGGAGGAAATTGTGAAGCTGCAAAACTTGTTGGTGAAAAACTTGGACAAGCTTTAGTTAACAATAACTTATCAAAAGTTGTATTTGATCGTAGATTTAAAAAATATCATGGTCGTATAAGAGCTTTTGCAGAAGCAGCTAGAGACGTTGGATTAGAGTTTTAGTAGCTTCATTATAAAAAGGAAATTATAAATAATGAAAATTGATAATCAAAATACTACTAATATTAATCACAAAGTTGTAGAAATTCGTCGTGTATGTAAAGTTGGGACAGGCGGAAAAACGTTAAGCTTTCGTGCATTAGTTATTGTAGGAAATCAAAAAGGTGTTGTAGGACTAGGTATAGGTAAAGCAGGTCAAGTCTTAAATGCTATTAAGAAAGGGCAATATAGAGCTATTCAAGATAGAATTAAAATTGCAATGACAAAAACAAAAACAATTCCTCATTTAAGCCAAGCATCTTATGGGGCAGCGAAAGTTGTTCTTCGTCCAGCTGCTCCAGGTTCAGGAGTAATTGCTGGTGGAGCAGGTCGAGCAGTATTAGAATTAGCTGGAATAAAAAATATTCTTGCAAAACAACTTGGATCTAAGAATAAAATTAATAATGCTAGAGCAACTCTCTTAGCGTTACAAAAACTAGAATTTATTACAACAACTGCAAAATTAAGAGGATTAAGTTTAGAAAAAATTACTGGTAGAATTCCTCAAAATCAAGACGAAATTTCTGGTCAAGAAACTAATAATTTAAGTCAATCTAACAGTGCTAAAAAAGATACATCTAAGCAAACAAAAATTAAAAAGCAATATAGTAAAGATCGTGTAAAGAAAAATAAGGATTAAATAAGAATGAAGAATTTTAGCAGCAGTATAAAGGGTTTATTTTCAATTAAAATTTCTAGAAAATCACCCTACAGTAGAATAATTTCTCTATTTGCTGTCGGTGCTTTTCTTCGTTTCTTATCAAAAATACCCTTACCCTTTGTTGATTATTCACTATTACCTTTATCTAATAGACCTTGTTTTTTAGCATTAGGTATACTTCCAATAGTTCAAGCTTCGTTACTTGTTCAGGTTTTTAATAGTATCAAACCTAAAACCGATGAAGATGATTTTGATAAATATCAAAAAATTCAAAAGCAAATAAAAATCGTTAGTACAATTATTTCTATAATTATTAGTTTTAATCAAGTTAGAGCTTTAACACCTATTATGTATAGCTATACATTGACAAGTAAATTAATACTAGGACTATCATTAATTGTCGGTGGTTTAACTTTAATATGGATTAGTGATTGGATTTCAGAAACATTTTCAATAAGTGGTTCCGTAGTAGCTTTAACATTTACTAGTGTTATAGATGACGTTATAAGATTAATCTCTGAAGCTAGCAATTTTAATTTTAATTTAAAAATTATTTTTGCTTTTTATATTATTGCTGTTGCAGCTTTTACAACTTTTATTTCTAAATCTACAATAGAATTTCCGATATTATCATCAAAACAATCTTATTCAGAACAATCAAAAGCGAGTGTACTACCATTTGCTATAAATCCAGGGGCTGTTATGGCTTTAGTATCAGCTGAATCATTAGTTCGTATAAGTCAATTGGGTATTTCAAAAATCAGTTTTCTTTCTTTTAATGAATCGTTTAGTTCATTAAGTACATCTATTTTAAGATTCTTTTTGATTGTAATTTTTAGTTACTATTGTTCAAAACTTCAAGTTGATAGCGATAAAGTATCAAAAGAATTAATCACAATGAACATGACAATTTTAAGAAAATCGCCAGGTCAAGAAACACAATCTTATTTAGAAGATGAACTTAAAAAAACTTACTTATCTGCCGGTCTTCTACTTGGACTATTAGTTTTATTTTCTGATTTAGTAGATTCTTATTATCCAGCATTATCTTTAAAAGCTAATTTAAGTTCATTGTTAATACTATTTGGAACAATGCTTGACTTAGAAGATAGATTATTTGATTTGGGAATTGGAAAATCAGTTTAATAAAAATGTAAAAAAATTTAAAAACTCAAGGATTATTAAAAATGAAAGTTCGTCCTTCTGTAAAAAAGATGTGTGAAAAATGCCGTTTAATTAAACGTGCAGGTGTAATTAGAGTCATTTGCGTAAATAAAAAACATAAGCAAAGACAAGGATAATTCATTAAACATTTATTAAAATATTATTATGATAAGAATTGCCGGTGTTGATTTACCAGATTCAAAGACAATAGAAATTGCTCTAACATATATTTATGGTATTGGTCGTACAAGATCAAAAGAAATTCTTGCATCTGTTGAAATTAATCCAGAAACTAAAACAAAATTACTAACAGATAAAGAAGTTAGTCGTTTAAGAGAAAAGATTGAGAAAAATTACACATTAGAAAGTGATTTAAAACGATTAGTGGCTTTAAACATTAAGAGATTAGTAGAAATTAATTGTTATCGTGGAAGAAGACATATTCTTGGTTTGCCGCTTCGTGGACAAAGAACAAAAACTAATGCTCAAACCAGAAAACGTACAGCAAGTAAACAGTCTGCTCGCCGTTTTAAATAAAAAGTTTAAACTACTGTTTTTTACATCAATTTATTATTAATTTTATCAGGAAAAATTATATGAATCAAAAGCTTAACAAAGGAAAAAGAAAGATTAATCTTTCACTAGGCTTTGCTTGTATTCATTCTACTTTTAATAATACTATTATTTCAATAACTGATCCTAAAGGAAACGTTTTGACATGGGCATCTGCTGGTAGTAGTGGATTTAAAGGTAGTCGTAAAAAAACACAATATGCAGCGCAAATGGCTGCAAAAAATGCAAGTGCTAAAGCATTAAAATTAGGAATTAAAAAAGTTGGAATTATATTAAATGGTCCTGGTAATGGTCGTGAAATTGCAATTAAAGGTATTCATGCGACAGGATTAGAAATTATTTCAATAGAAGATAAGACGGGTGTTCCACACAATGGATGTAGACCACCGAAACGTCGCCGTATATAAGAAGGCGAAAAAAAAACATAAATAAATGATAAATAATGAAAATTGATAAACGGAAACTAATAATTGAAATTGAAAAACGGATCACAGATAAAAAAACTGGACATATCTCGTTTCAATTCCAAATGGGACCATTAAAAAAAACAATGGGCACTACTATTGGATCGGCATTGCGAAGGACGTTATTATCTTTACCAAAATCAGTTACAATAACAAGCGCTTGTGGAAAATTTCATGATGGAAATGCTATTAGAGAAGATTTATTTGAGTTATCGTTAAATCTTCAAAAAGTAAATATAAAATCATCTTTTTTTCCTTATGTAGGAACAGCTAGAATCAAAAAATTTGGTCCAGCTATAGTTACAGCAAAAGATATTGAACTTGAAGATGGCTTAGAAGTTGTAAATCCCTATCAATATATATGTTCGGTAAATGAAGGTTATCATTGCGATATTATGATAATGATTGCTTATCCATTTCTTAATCAAAGCTTAACAAATGGAGATCCGAATTTCAGTTTTATTAAAACATCTCATGAAGGATTAATAAATAGAGAAAGAAATCTTTTTTCTATTTCTAAGAAAAAAAGTCAAAGTTTTTTAGGAAATTTAGAAAATTCACTCGTTAATTCTAAAATATTAAAATTAATGAACTCTAATTATTATTTTTCTTCAAAAGAAGAAAAGGAAAATGAAAAAATTAAAAAATTATTAAACGACGAAGGCGTAACAGATAAAAATAATAGTTTAGTAATAGGAGCACCTAAAAAACTACCTTTTGATATAATTATGGTAGATCCTATTTCTTCAGCTATACAATCTTGTGGATTTGAAATTACTCAAACTGTTAAGTCATCAGTTGTAGAATATGACGAATTAATCAAACGAGGAATAGCAGAAACTGAAGAATTTTTAAGATTTGTAATTATTAGTAGAGGTACAATTGAACCTATTCTAGCAATAGAACAAGCTATAAATGAACTAAGAGATACGTTTTCTATGATTTCTCCTCTAGAACATTTATTTGTCACACAGAAAAAAATAAATTTAGTTGTAGACGAGTCCTATCAAAAATTACAAACATTTAAGAATCGACAAAAAATCGCAACTAAATTTATTGATCAAATTCTACTTAAATTAGATTTATCACATTTAAACCTTCCTACTAAATTAGAATTAAAACTTAGAAGACAAGGATTTGTAAATCTAGAAAATATAGTTTCTATACCTATAGAATTTCTAAAAAAAATTGGATTAACAAAAAATGAGATAAAGGCCATTCAAAAATCTTTGAATAATTTACAAATTTCAAATAACCTTAATGATGAATTAGTTTGGGATCTTGTACCATCAACAATACCAAAACTGTAAAATTCAAATACAAAAAATATGATACAAACATATATACCATCACAAAAACACAAGAAAATTAATTGGTTTATCGTTGATGCAACTGATAAAACACTTGGTCGTTTATCTACTCAAGTAGCAAATTTAATTGAAGGAAAACAAGAAGTTAGTTATACACCTGGATTTGATAGTAAAATTCATGTAATAATTACTAATGCAGAAAAAATCAAAGTAACTGGTAATAAATTAAATCAAAAATTTTATTATTCTCATACAGGTAAACCAGGTGAACTAAGAAAAACTTCTTTAGTTGAATTACAATCAAAATATCCAAATAGAGTTATTGAATTAGCAGTTAAAAGAATGCTTCCTAATGGATTCGCTAAATCAAATTTATCCAAACGATTAAGAATCTACAGTGGTAATATTCATCCACATATAGCTCAAAAGCCTAAACAATTAACTCTATCATATTAAAAATTTATGAAACAAAATGAAACAATTAAGAGTTTTTCTATTGGTATAGGACGCCGTAAAAGTGCTTCTGCAAGGGTTAAAATTGTTCCAGGAAATGGTCAAATTACAATTAATCAAAAAACTGGACTAGAATACTTTAATTCTTTTCCTCAATCACTAGGTATTTGTAGAAATCCATTAGAAATCTTTGAATCTGACAAGTCTTATGATATAATTATCAATGTTGAAGGTGGTGGTCTACAAGGTCAGACTCATGCAATAAAGTTAGCAGTAGCTAATGCTGTTTCAAAGCTTGATTCAGGAAAAAGGAACAAGTTAAGAAACTTAGGATTATTAACAAGAGATACGCGAATAAAAGAACGTAAAAAATATGGTTTGAAAAAAGCTCGAAAAGCTTCACAATACTCAAAACGTTAGATAGTATGATAAAAAAAAATATACATCCAAAATGGTTTTCTAAAACAAAAGTTTATTGTGATGGTCAATTAATTATGACAATAGCTTCAACAAAGCCAGAACTTCATGTAGATATCTGGTCAGGAAATCATCCATTTTATACTGGTTCACAAAAAATTATTGACACTGAAGGTCGTGTTGAAAGATTCTTAAAAAAATATAATATGGAATCTGAAGAGGAGAACAATTAATTTATGCCTACTGTTCAACAATTAATTCGGAATGAAAGACGTGTTCTGAAGAGAAAAAGTAAAGCAGGAGCACTTAAAGCATGTCCTCAGAGAAGAGGAGTATGTACTCGTGTTTATATTGTTACACCAAAAAAACCAAATTCTGCGATGCGAAAAGTTGCTAGAATCCGTTTAACATCTGGGTTTGAAGTAACTGCTCATATTCCAGGAGAAGGTCATAACTTACAAGAACACTCTGTAGTTCTTATTCGTGGTGGTCGTGTAAAAGATTTACCTGGTGTACGTTATCGTGTTATTCGCGGAGCTTTAGATACTGTTGGAGTTGCTAAAAGAATGCAAGGTCGTTCTAAATATGGTGCAAGAAAAGCAAAAGCTAAATAATAATTTTTATAAAAATTAAAAATGTCACGTCGCAAAAGAGTAAAAAAACGATTACCTGGTCCTGATCCAGTTTATAAAAGTTATTTAGTAAGTTTATTAAGTTTACGTGTATTAAAAAGCGGAAAAAAACAACTTGCTGAAAGAATAGTCTATAAAGCTTTAGATTATGTGAAACAAAAAACAGATCTTGAAGGACTTATTACCTTAGAAAAAGCCGTTCAAAACGTTAGTCCAATCGTGGAATTAAAACCAAAACGGATTGGTGGTGCAACCTATCAAGTACCTATTGAAGTCAAAAGACTTAGAGCCACAAATTTGGCCCTAAAATGGTTATTAAAATATTCTAGAGAAAGATCAGGCAAAAATATGTCATTTAAATTAGCTCGTGAGCTAATGGATGCTTCAAAAGGGATCGGAAATTCAATTCGAAGAAGAGAAGAAGTTCATAGAATGGCTGAAGCAAACAAGGCCTTTAGCTTTTTCAAGTCAAAAAAATAAATAACTAATTATCATTCGTTTTAATATTATTAAAAAAAGGATTTACAAATATGGCTCGCGAAAAATTTGAACGTACAAAACCTCATGTTAACATTGGTACAATCGGACACGTTGACCATGGAAAAACAACGTTAACAGCTGCAATTACAAGTGTACTTTCTTTAACAGGAAAAGCTAAAGCAAAAAAATATGATGAAATTGATGCAGCTCCAGAAGAAAAAGCACGTGGTATAACAATTAATACAGCTCACGTAGAATATGAAACAGAAAACCGTCACTATGCTCACGTTGACTGCCCAGGTCACGCTGACTATGTAAAAAATATGATTACAGGAGCAGCTCAAATGGACGGAGCAATTTTAGTAGTTTCTGCTGCTGACGGTCCTATGCCACAAACAAGAGAACATATTCTTTTAGCTAAACAAGTAGGTGTTCCTCATATTGTTGTATTTTTAAATAAAGCTGATCAAGTTGATGACCAAGAATTACTTGAGCTTGTTGAGTTAGAAGTACGCGAATTACTATCAAATTATGATTTCCCAGGAGATTCAATTCCTTTTATTTCTGGTTCTGCTTTGTTAGCACTAGAAGCTGTGACAACAAATAGTGTAACACAAAGAGGTGAAAATGAATGGGTAGATAAAATCTTCCAATTAATGGATGAGGTAGATAAATATATTCCAACTCCAGAAAGAGATGTAGACAAAACATTCCTTATGGCGGTTGAAGATGTATTCTCAATTACTGGGCGAGGAACAGTTGCAACAGGAAGAATTGAGCGTGGAAAAATCAAAGTTGGTGAAACAGTGGAAATTGTTGGTATCGTAGAGACGAAAACAACAACGGTAACTGGTTTAGAGATGTTCCAAAAAACACTTGAAGAAGGATTTGCTGGTGACAATATAGGTATTTTACTTAGAAGCGTCCAAAAAGCTGATATTCAACGTGGTATGGTATTAGCAAAACCTGGAACTATTAAGCCACATAAAAAATTTGAGGCTGAGGTATATATTCTTAAAAAAGAAGAAGGTGGAAGACATACTCCGTTTTTACCAGGTTATCGTCCACAATTTTATGTTAGAACAACTGATGTAACAGGTAATATTACAGGTTTTACAGCTGACGATGGGGCAGAAGCTGAAATGGTTATTCCTGGTGATCGTATTAAAATGACAGCTGAATTAATATCACCAATTGCAATTGAAGCAGGTATGAGGTTTGCAATTCGTGAAGGTGGTAGAACAATTGGAGCTGGTGTTGTGTCAAAGATTCTTGAATAAAATTTAGACACTTACCTTTAACCTTAAGGAGATATATGACAGAAAATGGAAACATAAGTTTTCGTGTTCGTTTAAAAGCTTATAATTCAAAAGTTTTAATAATAAGTACTTTTTTACTTGAAAAAGAAATACAACGACTGGATGGAATTTATAACCTTCAAACAAAATTGAAAGGACCTATACGACTTCCAGTAAAAAAACGTTATTATTCTTTACTGCGATCACCACATATTGATAAAGCTTCACAAGAGCAATTTGAATTAAGACGACACAAATGGATCCTAGATGTAGAGGTACCAAAAAAAAATTATATTAACCTTTTAGGTGCGGTTACATTTCCTCCAGGTGTTGAAATTTCAATCTTTTTTAATGAAATAAAATAAAAATAGTGGTGGAAATCCACCACTATTTTTTTAAGAATTAATATAATTCATCTTCTTGATTTGTTAAAATTTCACAATCAGATGTAGGGTATGCAACACATGTTAAAACAAAACCTTCTTCTACTTGATCATCTTCTAAGAAAGATTGTTCAGATTGATCAATTGTTCCTTTAACTACACGTCCTGCACAAGTTGAGCATGATCCTGATCTGCAAGAATATGGTAATTCAAACCCATTTTCTTCCGCTGCGTCTAGGATATATTCATCATCTGCACAATTAATAAAACGATTTTGATCTTCTGTATCTGTAGGATATACAAGTTTAACTTTGTAAGTTGCCATTTACATTTTTCTTCTTTTATATTTTTTCTAAAATTCTTGATCATTTGATCACGTATCGTTTTGATTATACAAGGTTTTAGAATTTAGTAAAGAGATGTAAATAATTAATATATTTTTTAAGAATAATAATTATAATTGAATAAGGCATCATTTTAGTTTAAGAAAGTCAAAGTATAGAGACGGAGGAAAAACAAATGGCACTACCTTGGTATCGTGTTCATACCGTAGTATTAAATGATCCAGGCCGATTACTTGCAGTTCATATTATGCATACTGCATTAGTATCTGGATGGGCAGGATCTATGGCTTTATATGAACTTGCAATATTCGATCCATCAGACCCAATTTTAAACCCTATGTGGAGACAAGGAATGTTCGTAATGCCATTCATGAGTCGATTAGGTGTTACTGATTCTTGGGGTGGTTGGAGTATTACAGGAGAAAGTACATCAAATCCTGGTTTATGGAGCTTTGAAGGTGTTGCTTTAACACATATAGTTCTATCAGGGCTTTTATTCTTAGCAGCAATTTGGCACTGGGTTTATTGGGACTTAGATATTTTCAATATTCAAAGATCTGATGAAATTTCTTTAGATTTACCTAAAGTTTTTGGAATTCATTTATTCCTTTCAGGTATTCTTTGCCTTGGTTTTGGTGCATTCCATGTTACAGGTTTCTTTGGGCCTGGAATTTGGTTATCAGATCCATATGGTATTACAGGAAAAGTTCAAGGTGTTGCACCTTCTTGGGGACCAGAAGGATTTAATCCATTTAATCCAGGTGGTGTGGCCGCTCACCATATTGCAGCAGGAACATTTGGTATTTTAGCAGGATTCTTCCATATTATTGTTCGTCCACCACAACGTTTATACCGTGGGTTAAGAATGGGTAATATTGAAACAGTACTTTCTAGTAGTATTGCTGCTGTATTCTTTGCAGCTTTTGTTACTTCTGGAACAATGTGGTATGGTTCTGCAACGACTCCTATAGAGTTATTTGGCCCTACACGTTATCAATGGGATAGCGGTTATTTCCAACAAGAAATTGAACGTCGTGTAGAAAATTCTGTTGCTGAAGGCTTATCAAAATCTCAAGCATGGGCTAGAATTCCTGATAAATTAGCCTTCTATGACTATATTGGAAATAACCCAGCAAAAGGTGGTTTATTCCGTGCTGGACCTATGAATAAAGGTGATGGTATTGCAGAAGCATGGTTAGGTCATCCTATTTTCACAGATCGTGAAGGACGTGAATTAACGGTTAGACGTATGCCAGCTTTCTTTGAGACTTTCCCTGTAATCCTTTTAGACAAAGATGGTATTATTCGTGCAGATATTCCATTCCGTCGTGCAGAGTCTAAATATAGCATTGAACAAGTTGGTGTAAATGTAAGTTTCTATGGTGGGAAATTAAATGGACAAACATTTAAAGATGCACCAACTGTTAAAAAATATGCTAGAAAAGCCCAATTAGGTGAAGTATTTGAATTTGATAGAACAAGTTTAGAATCAGATGGTGTATTTAGAAGTAGCCCACGTGGTTGGTATACTTTTGGTCATGCTAACTTCGCTCTGATATTCTTCCTTGGTCATTTATGGCATGGTGCTAGAACATTATACCGTGACGTATTTACAGGTATCGATGCAAGTATTACACAACAAGTTGAATTTGGTGTGTTTGAAAAATTAGGTGACGAAACTACAAGAAGACAAGGATTTATCTAAAGGGAGTATAGAATGGAAGCACTTGTATATACATTTTTACTAATTGGAACGTTAATGGTTATCTTTTTTGCCGTTTTCTTCCGTGAACCACCTAGAATTATCAGTAAATAAATAGCGTATCACAAAGTGATACGCTCCTTATTTAATCTTCATGTTCCTCAAACGGATCTCTTAATTCTTGAGCTGGGGGTCCAAATGCTACATAAATTGCATAGACAACAATACCAAGAAGTAAACATTCTAAGAAGGTTACAAGAAGTAAAGCGGAATCTAAATTATCAAAGTTGATTTCAGAGTTCATATAAATAAGTGGTAAAAATAAATATAGTAAAGTAGTTAAGATTTATTTTTTATAAATCTTTTATTAAATAAACTATTTCTATAATTTATTATAACTTGTCTTAAATCATACAACATTTTTAATGTTTGATTTTTTGTTATTTGGTCAAAAAGGAGAAATTAGCCATGACTTTCAAAACGAAGCTAGGAGCAATTTTACGACCTTTAAATTCAGAATATGGAAAGGTTGGTCCAGGTTGGGGAAGTACTCCAATTATGGGATTTGTAATGGCACTATTCCTAGTATTTTTACTTATCATTCTTCAAATTTATAACTCATCTCTTATTTTAAATGATGTGGATGTAGATTGGAGTGCTTTATCTAAATAAATTAGGTTTTATTAAATTACAAATAAAAAAACCAAATTAAACTATTTATTAGTTTAATTTGGTTAGATTTTGAAATATAATTACTTTGTAGCTTTTTTAGTTACGACTTCTTCAACTTCATTAAGAGCAAAGTTATTTGTATTTGTTCCAGTATAGTTAACTTTTGTAAAACGTACTAATACAGGGTATCTTAACTTACCTTGATCAACAACTACAACAGTTCCTGATTCATTATACCAGTAAGATTCTTTACGTAGAATTCTAACAATTGAGCCTTTTTGAATCATTTGAATTTTTTCCTTTGTTTTTTACTTTTTACTATCTTAAAATTAAAAGATAAAAAAAGACAGAATATTCAATTTGTAAATTAACTATAATAAAAAATTAGAAAAAACAATAAAGCATTATATAATATTCATGTAAAGATATTTATATTTACTAAGACCTTTTGGTTAGTAAAAATTAAATTTAGATTATTTCATAGGAGGTTCTATACTATATGGTACTAGACATAACAAGTGCAATGACGACACTTGTAGCAATAGATGGAGTAACTGAAAATTCAGTAACACCAACATCTATTATTACATACGGTCGATTTTTAGAATACATTGAAAATGGATGGGTAAAGAAAGTTGATTTTTATAACAACTCAAAATTTGCTGTCATAGAAGCTGCGACTCCGGAATCAGGTTATAGATCACAAAAAATTGGTGTAAATGTTCCAAGTAAAGACATAAAATTAATTAGAAAGCTAAAAGATTCTAACATAAATTTTGATGTTCATGCAGTTGAAGCATCTGCAAAGGCCTTTGAATTATTTTCAATTAATTTCTTTACAATTTCAATCTTTTTTGGTCTTCTTATAGGATTATACTTTTTAGTAAATAGGGTTTCTGATGGATCAGATAAAGGTCGTCGTTCAAATTCTGGATCGAATAACCCATTTAATCCCTTTGGTTTCCGCCAATTTTTTCAGGCTAGAGCAAGATATGATAGTGTACCAGTTACAGGAATAACTTTTGACGATGTTGCTGGTATTGATGAAGTTAAAGAAGAATTTCAAGAAATTGTAACTTTTTTAAAGAAACCTGAAAGATATACTCGTGTTGGTGCAAAAATCCCTAAAGGAGTGTTGTTGTCAGGACCTCCAGGAACAGGTAAAACTTTACTTGCTAAAGCAATTGCTGGAGAAGCTAAGGTACCTTTCTTTAGTTGTTCAGCATCAGAATTTGTTGAATTATTTGTTGGTATTGGAGCATCAAGAATTAGAGATCTTTTCAGACGTGCAAAAGCAAAAACTCCATGTATAATCTTTATAGATGAAATTGATGCTGTTGGTCGTCAAAGAGGCTCAGGAATTGGTGGTGGTAATGATGAAAGAGAACAAACATTAAATCAGTTATTAACTGAAATGGATGGTTTTGAAACTAATAATGGTGTCATCGTTATTGCGGCTACAAACAGGGTTGATATTTTAGATTCTGCTCTCCTAAGACCTGGTAGATTTGATCGACAATTAGTTGTAGGTTTTGCTGATGCAAAAGCCAGATTAGCTATAATTAAAGTTCATTCTAAAGATAAAAAACTAGATGAGGATGTTGAATTACAGACTATTGCAAAACGTACCCCTGGTTTTTCTGGTGCAGATTTAGCAAACGTTATGAATGAGGCAGCCATACTAACTGCTAGAAATAACGAAAAAGCAATAAGTATGAAACGTCTAAATGAAGCGTTAGACAAAGTAACAGGTGGTATTCCACGTCCTCCAATGGAAGAAAATCGTTATAAAAGAATCCTTGCTTATCATGAAATTGGACATGCTTTAACAGCCTCATTACTCGAATATCATGACCCCGTAGAAATGGTTTCTTTAATACCTAGAGGTAGAACAAGATCCTCAACAACTTTTATCCCAAGTGAGGAAACAATGTATTCAAGAAATCAACTTTTAACAAGGTTGGTAAGTTTAATGGCTGGTAGAGCTGCCGAAGAAATAGTTTTCGGAAAAGCTGAAGTTACGACTATAGCAGTTGATGATATTCAAAGAGCAACATTTTTAGCAAGGCAAATTGTTACTGAGTATGGAATGTCACCACTGGGTCCCGTGGCATTAGATAGTCAACAACCAAGAGATGCTATGATGAGAATGTCAGGTCAATCTTATTCTCAAGAACTAACAACATTAATCGACACAATGGTTAGACTTCATGTTGAGCATGCATATAATGAAGCTTTAACTATTATTCAAGAAAATAGAGGATTACTCGATACTTTAGTAAATCGTATTATACAAAAAGAAACCTTAGAAGGATATGAAATTAGAAGCTTACTATCAGAAGCAAAACCTATCCGTTTAATTCTTCCTTCAAGTAAATTAAAACAGAACTCAGTAGTAATTGAGTTAATTCGTGAAGAAATGGAACGATTATTAAACACTCCATCATACATAAAACAAATTCGTTCAATAAAATCTCAAGAAGATGAAGAAAAACTATTAGAAACTGTTATGGACGAAGCTACACGAAATGTAGAAAATAGTGACAAAATAAATTTAGCAATAAATTTATTAGCATCTTAAAAAATAATATATTAATAGTTAAATACAATCTAAAATAAACTAATTTCAAATTTGAAATTAGTTTATTTTATAAACGGGACTGACGGGACTCGAACCCGCAACATCCGCCGTGACAGGGCGGTACTCTAACCAAATTAAGCTACAATCCCTTTTTCATACTTTATAATTATGCAATAATCTTTTAAAAAGATCTAATTAGGAGAGAAAGGGATTCGAACCCTTGGTACCCTAATTAAGAGTACAACAGATTAGCAATCTGCCGCTTTCGACCTCTCAGCCACCTCTCCGAATTTTTGCTGGCTTTGGCTGGACTTGAACCTGCGACCTTGGGCTTATGAGTCCCCTGCTCTAACCACTGAGCTACAAAGCCTTGTGCCTATATTTAGTTTAATAAGAAAAGATTTTTAGAAAATCTCTAAAATAATTAAATCTCAGATTTATATAGAGATTTATTATCAAATTTATAAATCTCGCACTTTTTATTTTTTATTTTTTAACAAGTTTGTGACTAAAAAAATTAAAAACTTTAAGAATACTTTTGCTAATTATTCAGAATGGTTAGTTCTTAATTTAGAAATATCAAAGAAAATAAATATTGAAGAATTAAAAAAAAATTATAAAATAACTGAAAGTTTACGTAAACTTGATGAAGATTTAATAGGACTAGATTCTGTAAAAAAAAGAATTACAGAAATAACTGCTATCCTTTTTATGGATAAGGTGAGACAGGATTTCGGTTTAAGTAAATATTATCCGGGTTTACATATGTCATTTACAGGTAGCCCAGGTACTGGTAAAAGTACAGTAGCATCAAGAATGTCAGAATTGTTACAAAATTTGGGTTATCTCTCAAGAGGTCATTTAGTTGTTGCAAGCCGTGATGATTTAGTTGCACAATTTGTAGGACAAACAGCGCCTAAAACAAAAGATGTTTTAGAAAAATCTATGGGTGGTGTTCTGCTTATCGATGAAGCCTACTACTTGTATAAGCCAAATAATGAAAAAGATTATGGTGGAGAAGCAATTGAAATGCTTTTACAGGTAATGGAAAACAAAAGAACAGATTTAGTTTTAATCTTTGCGGGATATAGTGAACCGATGAAAATATTTTATCGATCTAATCCTGGATTATCATCTCGTGTAGCACACCATATTGATTTCCCAGATTATACAAGGGAAGAACTTTTAACAATTGCAAAAAAACTTTTTGAAGAAAGACAATATAAAATGAGTTTTTATGCTGAAGAAGTTTTTGTTAAATATTTGGATCTAAGAAGGCAATTACCTCTTTTTGCAAACGCTAGAAGTATAAAAAATATTGTAAATCGAGCATGTTTTAGACTAGCTTCTCGAGTAATGTGTGAAGTTAATGTATTTACGTACAAAAGTTTAATTGACATTAAACCTAATGATCTTATACTAAGTACATTATTTTTGAAAGGCTTAAAAACATTACCAATGACAAAAGTGGGTACAACAACACTTGATTTAACTGAAACAGAAATTTTCGAAATATTAGATAATCGTTATTTATCTAAAGCATCAAATGATCAGGAGAGAAAAGTTTATTCATTGTTCATTTGGAAAAACTTTAATTAATTTAAATAGTCCGGTTTAATTGTGTATTAGTTTTAAAAATTTATATATGGGAAAAGTCTACGATTGGTTTGAAGAAAGACTTGAAATTCAGGCAATAGCGGATGATATTACAAGCAAATATGTTCCACCTCATGTAAATATTTTTTATTGTTTTGGTGGAATTACACTTACATGTTTTCTTATTCAAGTTGCAACAGGTTTTGCAATGACGTTTTACTATCGCCCAACAGTTACTGAAGCATTTTCTTCTGTAGAATATTTAATGACGGATGTTAACTTTGGATGGCTTATTCGATCAATTCACCGTTGGTCAGCAAGCATGATGGTTTTAATGATGATTCTTCATGTTTTTCGTGTTTACTTAACTGGTGGTTTCAAAAAACCAAGAGAATTAACATGGATGACAGGTGTTTTATTAGCTGTTGTAACTGTTTCATTTGGTGTAACAGGTTATTCTTTACCTTGGGATCAAGTAGGTTATTGGGCATGTAAGATTGTAACAGGTGTACCTGAAGCAATTCCTGTAATAGGATCTCCTCTTGTAGAACTTTTACGTGGAGGTGTAAGTGTGGGACAGTCAACATTGACAAGATTTTATAGTCTTCATACTTTCGTATTACCTTTAATTGCAGCCGTATTAATGCTTATGCATTTCTTAATGATTCGTAAGCAAGGAATATCAGGTCCTCTTTAAAATTTTAAAAACTTTAGTATAAGGAGAAAATTTTATGTCTGTTATCAAAAAACCCGATTTAACTAATCCGGTACTACGTGCAAAATTAGCAAAAGGTATGGGTCATAACTATTATGGTGAACCTGCTTGGCCAAATGATCTTTTATATATTTTCCCAGTAGTTATTTTAGGAACATTTTCTTTAGTTATTGGATTATCTGTTTTAGAACCATCTGCAATAGGAGAAAAGGCTGATCCATTTGCAACACCTCTTGAAATTCTTCCTGAATGGTATTTCTTCCCAACATTTAATCTTTTACGTGTTTTACCAAATAAATTATTAGGTGTTTTAGGAATGGCTTCTGTTCCGGCAGGATTATTAACAGTACCATTTATAGAAAATATTAATAATTTCCAAAACCCTTTCAGACGTCCAATTGCGTCTGCTGTATTTTTATTTGGAACATTTGTTTCAATTTGGTTAGGTATTGGAGCTTGTTTACCGATTAATAAAGCTGTGACTTTAGGTTTATTTTAATATGCTTTAAATTTATTAACTTCTTCTTGAAAATCAAGAAGAAGTTAATAAAATTTTATATAGTAAAACTATTTTACTGTAACTTTACCACCAGCTTCTTCAAGTTGTTTTTTCAGACTATCTGCTTCAGCTTTTGAAATTTTTTCTTTTATTGGTTTTGGAGCTGCTTCAACTAAATCTTTAGCTTCTTTTAAACCTAAACCTGTGATTGTTCTAACTACTTTTAAAACACCTAGTTTTTTATCCGCAGGTACTTCTGATAAGATAACATCAAATTCAGTTTTTGCTTCTTCTACTGGAGCTGCTGCTGCTGGCGCTGCTGCAGCACCAACAACAAATCCTGCTGCTGGAGAAGCGCTAATATTAAAAGTTTTTTCTAGTTTCTCTACTAGTTCTGAAACTTCAATTAAAGTAAGAGTTTTTAAATCTTCAAGAATTTGATCTGTTTTTGACATAATTTTTTTTTATAAATGACAATTGAATGAAATAAGCAATTTTATATTAAAAAGCAGAAAAATCTATTTCTATAGAAGGTCCCATAGTGCTACAAATATGAAGGTGCTTAAAATATTTCCCTTTTACACCAGTAGGCTTATTTTGAAGAATAGATTTGTAAACTGTTGATAAATTTTCTAGTAATTGCTGGTTTGTAAAATTTACTTTTCCAAAGTTTAAATGAACAATACCAGTTTTATCTACGCGATACTCTAATTTACCCCTTTTAAATTCTTGGATTGTGCCAATAATATCCTTTGTTACCGTTCCTGCTTTTGGGGAGGGCATAAGACCTTTTGGACCTAAAACACGACCCAATTTCGCAATTTTTGGCATCATATCTAATTCAGCTATTAAAACATCAAAATCAGTATAACCTTGATTTATTTCTTCAATAAATTCATCTGATCCAATTTTTTCAGCTCCTGTATTAGGATTATTTATCAATCCACTATCATTACTAACAATAGCTGCTATTCTAATTTTTTTTCCTGTACCATGTGGTAATACTACAGTTGATCTTAGTTGTTGATCAGCATATTTAGGATTAAGATTTAAAGAAAAGTGCGCTTCACTTGATTCAACAAACTTTGCATTAGCTGTTTGTTGAAGAAGCTCAATACCATTTTCAGGCAAATATAATTTGCTTTCAATTAAGCTTTTAACATTTTTATATCTTTTAGATGTACGTCTCATATATTATCTCCTTAAGAATCTTGGATAGTTATTCCCATATTCTTAGCCGTACCTTCAATAATTCGAATAGCTGAATCTATGTTATTTGTATTTAAGTCAGGCAATTTAATACGAGCAATTTCTTCTAAACCTTTTCTATTAATCGATCCAACCTTTATCTTATTAGGTTTAGATGATCCTTTTTTTATTTGTAAATTTACTTTTAACAAAACTGAGGCTGGTGGTGTTTTTAAAATAAAAGAAAAACTTCTGTCTGCATAAACAGAAATTTCGACTGGAATAATTAAATCTCCTTTATCAGCTGTTCTTGCATTGTATTCTTTACAAAATAATGCAATATTAACACCATGTTGACCTAATGCTGGTCCTACAGGAGGTGCTGGTGTAGCTTTACCTGCACGAAGTGCTAATTTAACAACGGCTACTATTTTTTTTGCCATATAAAAAAGTTTTAAATCTTTGTTCTAAAATTCATTTTGATTTTTATTTTTAATCATTTTAGAGAAGTTTATCAAATAATTTTTTTTGTGTAAAGTTTAAACTTAAAATATATTATTTATGTATTGTTAAAACACGCCTTGAAGGACTTGAACCCTCGACATTAGGTTTTGGAGACCTACGTTCTACCAACTGAACTAAAGACGCTGTTAGAGTCACTAATAATATATTCTATTTATCTAAAAAAAGTAAGTTCTTAAACTAAATTTTTAGATAAATAGAATTAAATAAAAACAAATGTTAAGCACTTACAGTTGTTAATTTTCTAGTTAATATTCTTGATTTATTAGAACGTTTTACTTTTTGTACTTCTTTTACTTTAAATTGTGATTTTAATTCTAAATGTTTTATTTCTTGTAAGTATTCTGTAATATATTTTTTTGAATTTAAATTTGAAGCTAAGTTTTGGTGATTATCTATAAAGGTTAGCTTATTATTTTTACTTAAATGATAACCTGATGAATCAAAGCTTTTTGTTAAAATTTCGTTTTTTCTAATACGAATTTTTGTATTTGTTTGACTAGAATAATTTACTAACATAAAAACCATATTTTTTAGGCTAAACTGATTAAACATGGTAACAGAATGTGACATGTTTTATTCTCCTTTGGATTCTCACTTATTTAATATTTATTATAATTAAATGTTAGTAATTTGTTTAAAAGATAAAAAATTTAGTTTTATATAAAATAGTCTCATCCATTCTAGTATTTTCATTTTTATTCGTCTATATTAATATATAAATACAATTAAAAATTAATCTTTAATTTTATTAAAAATTTTTATACCTTTTCAATTATTTTCAGATTAATCTGATTTATGTATAATAAAGTTAAAATATTTAGAATATTAAAGACTATTAATCGGTAAAGGCTTAGTAAAGGTTCGATTCGGTTTATACTAAAAGCGGATGTGGCGAAATTGGTAGCCGCGCTGGACTTAGAATCCAGTGGGTCACTCCATGAGAGTTCGAGTCTCTCCATCCGCATGATGTAAAACCAAAAATAAATGTCCCATAACTTTCAGGTGTAGTTTTCTTGCTGGTGTAGCTCAACTGGTAGAGCAACTGATTTGTAATCAGTAGGTTGGGGGTTCAATTCCCTTCACTAGCTATTAATTTAATCATAAATTTATAGATAATGTTCAAAAATAATTGATATAAATAAGAAATATAAATTTGTTTTATTATCTGTTTTAATTTACGATTAATTTCGTAATATAAATCGAACTAAAAATGTTACTATAAAAAGAAGTTAAAAAATAATAAATAATAAAGTAGGAATTTCAATAGGACTAGCTTTAAATATTCATCTTAAGTCATTGAAAGTAGTGTATAATAACTAATGTTGTAGTGCTAATCATATAAGTAGATAGCGTTAAAAAAGCAGAATATTTTTCAAAAAGAATAAATATATAATGTTTTACTAGATAAAAGCGTTAAAATAGATAAAATAAAATAACTCTAGAAACAAAGAAGATTATCTAAAAAAATTATTTTAAAACCTTTTTTACATAAAATATAATCCTTTGTAGTTGAATAAGAAGGTTATTAGGCATGACTCAACTTTTTCTTGCAAAATTACCAGAAGTATTTGCTGTTTTTAGCCCACTAGTAGATATATTACCTGTAATTCCTGTATTATTCTTACTTTTAGCCTTTGTTTGGCAAGCAGCTGTAGGATTTAGATAAATTACAAAAAAAGAAATCCTTTGATTTCTTAAAATTATGCATAGAGCAATATTATGATTGAACCTCTCTTATTTGGAATCGTTTTAGGATTGATAATTGTTACATTAATAGGACTTTTTGTGTCAGCATATTTTCAATATCGACGCGGCCAAGCTTAAAATTATTTTAAGTTTGTATTAATAATTCCCAGAGATTTTATCTCTGGGAAAATTATATCAATTAAATTTTACCAACTAGATTTTACTACTCCAGGTAATAAACCTTGGTTTGCCATTTCTCTTACTGCATTACGGCAAAGACCAAAATCTCGAAAAACACTATGTCCACGGCCAGTTTTCCAACATCTATTTTTTAAACGTGTTTTTGAACTATCACGTGGTAATTTTTGTAATTTATTTTGTAATTCTAATTTATTCTTAAATGAATTTGACTGCTTTAGCTCAGCTTTTAATTTTTGTCTAATTTCAGAATATTTTTGAACAAGAAATTCTCGTTTCAATTGCCTCTTAATAACACTTAGTTTAGCCATAAAATTTTGATAAAATTAAGTTTTTAAAAAATAACTAAGGAGTTTTTATTCTCCTTAGTTATTTAATTATAACTAATAACCTAATTTTCCAATAGTAGAAGCAATAACAAATGCAGCATAAGTTAAAATATAACCCACACTAAAATGTGCTAAACCTACAAGACGAGCTTGTACAATTGAAAGAGCAACTGGTTTATCTTTCCAACGAACTAAATTTGCTAATGGTGTACGCTCATGAGCCCAAACAATAGTTTCAATTAATTCTTGCCAATATCCTCTCCAAGATATTAAGAACATGAAACCTGTAGCCCATACTAAGTGACCAAATAGGAACATCCAAGCCCATACAGAAAGTGAATTCATACCAAATGGGTTGTATCCATTAATTAATGGAGAAGAATTTAACCATAAATAGTCTCTTAACCATCCCATTAAGTAATTTGAAGATTCATTAAATTGACTTTGGTTTCCTTGCCATAAAGTCAAATGTTTCCAATGCCAATAGAACGTAACCCATCCAATTGTATTTAGCATCCAGAACATTGCTAGATAGAATGCATCCCATGCTGAAATATCACATGTACCACCACGACCTGGTCCATCACAAGGGAAACTATAACCAAAGTCTTTTTTGTCTGGCATTAATTTTGATCCACGTGCGTCTAAAGCCCCTTTTACAAGAATTAATGTTGTTGTATGTAATCCTAAAGCTATGGCATGGTGAACAAGAAAATCTCCCGGACCAATAGGTAAGAATAAAGAGTTATTTCCATCGTTAATTGCACTTAACCAACCCGGTAACCATAATTGACTACTTGCTTGACTTGCTGAACTAGAACTTGAAGCTAATAAAACATCAAAGTTATATAGATTTTTACCTGATGCTGATTGAATCCATTCAGCAAATAATGGTTCAACTAAAATTTGTTTTTCAGGTTGACCAAATGCAACAACCACATCATTATGTACATAAATACCTAGTGTATGGAAACCTAGGAATAAACTAACCCAACTTAAATGAGAAATAATAGCTTCTTTATGTTCTAACATTCTAGCTAAAACATTTTTTTCTCCATTTCTTGTATTTACTGCCGGATCATAGTCACGAACAAAGAAAATAGCACCATGAGCAAAAGCACCTACCATTAAAAAACCAGCTATATATTGATGATGTGTATATAAAGCAGCTTGAGTAGGGAAATTATTTGCTAAAAATGCATAAGGAGGAATAGCATACATATGTTGTGCTGTTAATGAAGTTGCAACACCAAGGGCTGCTAATGCTAATCCTAATTGGAAATGTAATGAATTAGTAATTGTTTCATATAAACCTATATGACCAATTCCAAGTCTTCCTCCCGGTGGTCTATGAGCATCAAGAATTAATTTCATTTGATGTCCTATTAACCAATTAGTTCTATACATATGACCAGCAACAATAAATACTACGGCAATAGCTAAATGATGATGTGCCATATCAGTTAACCATAACGATTTAGTTTGTGGATGGAATCCTCCTAGGAATGTTAAGATGGCACTTCCTGAACCTTCTGAAGATCCAAAAATATGCGAAGCAGTATCAGGATCCTGAGCATACACTTTCCAATTTCCACTGAAGAACGGTGTTAAGCCTGCAGGGTGGGGTAAAACAGTTAAAAAATTATCCCAGCCAACATGAGTTCCACGTGATTCTGGTATAGCCACATGTACTAAATGCCCTGTCCATGCAAGAGAACTAAAACCAAACAAACCTGATAAATGATGATTCAAGCGGTATTCATTTGCTTTAAACCAGTCTAATCCAGGTCTAAAAGAAGGTTGTAGATGCAACCAACCAGCAAATAGTAATAAGCTAGATAAAACAATTAAAAAGAATGAACCTTGATAAAGATCATTATTTGTTCGTAATCCTATTGTATACCACCATTCGTATACACCAGAAAGAGCTAAATTTGCTGGACTAGATGTTTTTAAAAATGCTTTATATGCAGTTTGTCCAAAGTGTGGATCCCATATTGCATGAGCAATAGGTCTAACTTTTAGAGGGTTTAAAACCCAAGATTCAAAATTTCCTTGCCATGCAACATGGAAAAGATTTCCAGCTGTCCATAAGAAAATAATCGCAATATGTCCAAAATGAGAGGCAAAGATTTTTTGATAAAGTTTTGTTTCAGTCATTGCATCATGACTTTCAAAGTCATGAGAAGTTGCAATACCATACCATATACGTCTTGTCGAGGGATCTTCAGCTAAAGCTTTACTAAATTTTGGGAATTTATAAACCATGAAATTGTCTCCTTTTATAGATTAGCCTACAGATATAATCCGTGCTAGGAAGAATGACCAAGTTGTTCCGATACCCCCTAATAAATAGTGAGCAAGTCCAACCGCACGTCCTTGTGTAATGCTTAATGCACGTGGTTGAATAGATGGAGCGACTTTTAATTTATTATGTGCCCAAACAATAGATTCAATTAGCTCCTGCCAATACCCTCGACCACTAAATAAGAACATTAAACTAAATGCCCAAATAAAGTGTGCACCTAAGAAAATTAAACCATAAGCAGATAATGCTGATCCATACGACTGAACAACTTGAGCTGCTTGTGACCATAAGAAATCTCTTAACCAACCATTAATAGTGATTGCACTTTGAGCAAAGTTTCCTCCTGTAATATGTGAAACTGCTCCAGTAGGTGAAACAGTACCCCAAACATCAGATTGCATTTTCCAGCTAAAGTGGAAGATAACCACAGAAATTGAGTTGTACATCCAGAATAAACCTAAAAATACATGGTCCCAAGCTGATACTTGACAAGTACCACCACGACCAGGACCATCACAAGGGAATCTAAATCCTAAATTTGCTTTGTCAGGGATTAAGCGAGAATTTCTTGAATATAGAACACCTTTTAACAGAATAAGTACAGTTACATGAATTGTAAATGCATGGATATGATGAACTAAAAAGTCTGCAGTTCCTAAACTAATAGGCATCATAGCAATTTTTGAACCTATGCTTATAACATCTCCACCAAATGCATAACTTACAGTTGTCAATGCATTAGGAGCTGTACTTCCTGGTGCTAAAGTATGAAGATTTTGAATAAATTGCGCAAATATAGGTTTTAGAGCAATAGCATTGTCTGAGAATAAATCTTGTGGACGACCTAAAGCTCGCATTGTATCATTATGGATATAAAGCCCAAATGAATGAAGCCCTAAGAAAATACAAACCCAGTTTAAATGGGAAATAATAGCATCACGGTGTCTGATTACTCGATCAACTAAATTATTGTAATTATTTGCAGCATTATAATCACGAACGAAGAAAATAGCACCATGCGCTGCACCACCTACTACACAAAAACCTCCTATCCACATATGGTGAGTAAATAATGACAATTGTGTAGGATAGTCTATAGCTATATATGGATATGGTGGCATTGCATACATATGATGAGCTACAATAATGCTTAATGAACCAAATAAAGCAAGGTTAATAGCTAATTGTGCATGCCATGATGTTGTTAAAATCTCATAAAGTCCTTTATGACCTTCACCAGTAAATGGACCTTTATGAGCTTCAAGTATAGTTTTCATACTGTGGCCTAGGAACCAATTTGTTTTATACATGTGTCCTGCCACAATAAATAAAACCGCAATAGCTAAATGGTGATGTGCAGTATCAGTTAACCAAAGACCACCTGTAACTGGGTTTAAACCACCTTTAAATGTTAAAAAATCTGAATATTCAGACCAGTTTAAAGTGAAAAATGGTGTTAAACCTTTATTAAAACTAGGGTAAAGTTGAGCAATTAGTTGTCTATTTAAAATAAACTCATAAGGTAAAGGTATTTCTTCTGGACTTACACCTAAATCAAGTAATTTATTTATAGGTAAAGCTACGTGAATTTGGTGACCTGCCCATGAAAGAGATCCAAGCCCAAGTAATCCAGCTAAATGGTGGTTTAGCATTGATTCTACGTTTTGGAACCATTCTAGTTTTGGAGCAGCTTTATGGTAATGGAACCATCCTGCAAAAAGCATAACAAAAGAAGCTATTAAACCACCTACTGCGGTCCAATAAAGCTCAACTTCACTTGTTATCCCTTCTGCTCGCCAAAGTTGAAAGAATCCTGAAGTAATCTGAATACCTTGGAAATTTCCACCAACATCAGCGTTTAACACTTCCTGACCTACGATAGGCCAAACAATCTGAGCGCTTGGACGTGTTGATGTAGGGTTAGTTAACCATGCAGAGTAATTAGAAAAATATGCACCATGGAAATGCATTCCGCTTAGCCATAAGAATATTACAGCAAGTTGTCCAAAATGTGCACTAAAGATTTTTCTTGAAATATCCTGTAACGAATTTGTTTGGATATCAAAATCATGAGCATCTGCATGTAAGTTCCAAATCCAAGTTGTTGTTTTTGGTCCTTTTGCTAAACTTCTAGAAAATTGGCCTGGTTTAGCCCATTTTTCAAAGCTTGTTTCTACTGTATTAAAATCAACAATTGTTGACTTTTGGGTTGTTGCCATCTTAGTTTATAGATCTAAAGATTTAATGAAGAAGTGGAAGGTGTTGAATGCTCACCTATCACACAGAGGATGAAA
>ERZ1066128.84-NODE-84-length-43073-cov-12.305756_pt1 | contig 43073 bp, 33 predicted proteins | sample MGYA00382775_ERZ1066128 | MGnify/ENA primary metagenome ERZ1066128 (study PRJEB33369, sample SAMEA5778358) | biofilm metagenome | biome: Industrial cooling water; feature: Water cooling tower basin; material: Biofilm | place: United Arab Emirates | collected...
ATGTTGCATCTTAAGCGCAATCTTTTGACCATGGCGATCGCGTCGGCCGTGCTGTTTGCGGGCGGCAGCGTGCAAGCGCAGAACGCTGCACCTGCCGTCGGTGCGAGCGCGAACGAAACACCTGCCCAACGCCGCGCGCGCGAGGCCGAGGAGCAGGCGACTCAGCAGCTCGACGCTGTGCAAGTTACCGGTATCCGCGGGGCGATCGAGAGTTCGACGGCGGTCAAGAAGTCGCAGACGTCGATCGTCGAGTCGATCTCAGCCGAAGACATCGGCAAGCTGCCGGACCAATCGATCGCCGAGTCGATCGCTCGCCTGCCAGGGCTTTCGGCGCAACGCGTCGCAGGTCGCGCGCAGGTCATCAGCGTTCGTGGTTTGTCGCCGGATTTTGCGACCACGCTGTTGAATGGGCGCGAGCTTGTCAGCACCGGCGACAACCGCAGTGTGGAGTTCGATCAGTACCCGTCTGAGCTTTTCAGTGGCGTAACGATTTACAAGACACCGGATTCCGGCATTGTCGGCCAAGGATTGTCCGGCACGATCGATATGCGCACTGTCCGGCCGCTGGACTTTAAAGACTCGGTATTCGCAGTGGGCGTCCGTGGCCAGCGCAATTCATTGGGTAGCGCCGCCGATTCAAGTGGCACAGGCAATCGCGTCAACTTAAGTTATATCGGCAAGTCGGAGAACGGCAACTTCGGTTACGCGATAGGTATCTCGCGTGCCGATACGCCGATTCAAGAAAACCAGGTGGGTTTGTACGAGCCCTGGGAGGCAATCGGCGCGGGTTGGCGCCCGGGCGTGCCCGCGGGCACGTTCTATTCGAACGGCATCAAGGCTCTGCGCCGCACCGGTTACACCGAACGCACGGGCGCATTGGGAACCTTCCAGCTTGAGGCCAGCGATACCTGGATGAGCACGCTGGATGTCTTCTATTCCACCGCCGAGCAAGAAGACACCGCCAATCAGTTCGAGGTGAATCTCGGCGATTACAACGGTGGTTTTGATCGCCTGAACGTGACGAATCCGGTGATCAATGCCAACGGAACCTTTGTCGGCGGCACCGCCAACAACGTGTATCCCTTGGTGCGCGGCATGTACAACAAGCGCGACGACACCATCAAAGCCTTCGGTTGGACCAATGAGTTTACGCTCGACAGCGTTCTGCTCACCGCCGATATCAACTGGTCGAAGGCGGATCGCGAGGAGTTGAATCTTGAGAACAACACGCAGCGGCGCGTTCCGACACCGAGTCTGGATTCGGTCAACCTCGTGTTTCGCAGCAACGGCTTTTCGCAGCTGACGCCGCGTCGCACGTACTCCAACCCGTCCGATCTGTTCCTGGACAACACGATTTACGGTTCGGGCTACGGCAAAGTGCCGAGTGTTGAGGATGAGCTGACGGGCATCAAGCTGGCCGCCAATATGCCGGCGCCTGAGTACTTCTCCATGCTCGAATCGCTCGATATCGGCATCAACCGAGCCGAGCGCGACAAGTCCAAGCGCCAGCCGGAGGGTCCGATCAATCTCGGCGCGCAAGGCCCAACGACGATCGGCAGCGAATTCCAGTTTCGCCCGGTCGATCTTGGTTTCGCCGGTGTCGGTACGATCCCGTCGTGGAACGTGCCCGCCGCCGTTGCGCGCTACATGCGATTTGAGCCGCGCGACGATCTGGACTATTTGATTCCCAAGGCGTGGGATGTCAACGAGGTCATCACCTCGGCGTGGCTGCGCGCCAACATCGACACCGTCTGGGGCGACATCCCAGTGCGCGGAAACGTGGGTGTGCAGGCGCAGAACGTCGATCAGTCGTCGGAAGCCAACTACTTCGACCGCAATCGGCCTGTGGGCCAGCAAATCCGGCCGATCGGCGGCGGCAAGTCGTACACCGATTTTCTGCCGAGCTTGAACCTCTCGTTCGAGGTTGCCGAGAATCAGCAGCTGCGCGTCGGTGTTGCCCGCCAGGTGGCGCGTCCGCGTGTCGACCAGCTGCGCGCCGCTCTGGAATTTGGCGTGAACACGGCAACGGGTGAACCGGGCGGCGGCGGTGGCAATCCCCTGCTCGATCCGTGGTTGGCCAATGCGGTCGACGTCTCCTGGGAGCGCTACTTCGAAGGCAACAAGGGCTATGTAGCCGCCGCCTTCTTCTACAAGGATTTGCGCTCGTACATCTACACGCAAACCGTCAGCGGTTATGACTTCCAGGATCTGCTCGCCGGTTATGTTCCCCAACCCGGCCAGCCGCCGGTGCAGCGCTTCGGCAATTTCACCTCGCCGGTGAACGGCGAAGGCGGCACGTTGAGTGGTCTTGAGTTGACCGCATCGATCCCGCTGGAAATGATGAGCCAATCGCTCGAAGGTTTTGGCGTCATCGCCAATGCCAGCTTCTATGACAGCAACATCAAGATCCGCGATCCGGAGAGCGCCTCCAGCGTTGGTAGCGGCGACATCGATTTGCCGGGCTTGTCAGATCGGGTCTTCAACTTCACGGCGTACTATGAACGCGATGGCTTTGAAGCGCGTATCAGCCAACGTCATCGATCCGACTTCATCGGCGAGATTGGCAACTTCAACGGCAATCGCACGTTGCGCTACGTGGTTGGCGAGAGCATCACCGACGCTCAGGTGAGCTATGCGTTCAAGGGCAATCTGGAAGGCTTGAGCGTGTTGTTGCAAGCCAGCAACCTGACCGACGAAGCGTATCGGACGTATGCCGGCTCGAAGGATCGGCCGCTGGAGTACATCGAGTGGGGCCGCACGTATCTGCTCGGATTTAACTACAAGCTTTGATGGCCTGATCGGCTTGTTGGCGCGAGGTATCACGCGCGCCAACAGGCGATGGTCGACAAACTTAAAGGCCCCGCCAGTCGGGGCCTTTTTTTTTGATCTCAAGCTCGCTTTCGCGAGCGCGAGCGCCAGACGCCAATCGCGAATAACAGGACGATCAAAATCGGGCCGCCGATGATCGCGCTACGTCCAGCAAGGTTGAGCCACTGTGCGCGGATTTCCCGCTCGACCTTGTCGAAGTCGGGCGCGGGGCAAACCTGACCAAACGCTGCGCCCCAGGGAACATAGGCGCCGTGATTGAGGTAGCGGCGATAGATCGCGGCGGCGGCCTGCGGTTCGCGATACAGCAGGTAGCTGGTGGCGCTGCACAGCGCAGCAGCGAAGGCCTGGCTGCGCTCCGGCAGCGCATCGGCGGCGCGCTCGGCGTGCTGCGCGGCGATCGCGCGGTAGTGGAATCGCATCAGCGGTTGGGCGCGGGTTTGCGCCAGGCGCTCGCGCTCGGCGTCGCTGGTGAACGGGCCTTCGAGCGTGAGGTCTTTGCGCTCATCGACGATCACGTTGAAATTCTCGTCATACCGATAGGGGCTGTTGAGATCGTAGTTGCCGCCGTATTGCGCGTAGTCCGGATCGCCCTCGAAGCCGGCGATCTCCATACCGTGAGCACGCAGAATTTCGGCCGCGGCATACCAGGCGCGCGCTTGTGCGGTGCGCGCCCAGGCCTGGGTCCCCTCAAGTGCTGCGACGTAGCTCTGCGCAGCGCCTCGGTGCATTTCATCGTCGAAGTAAGCGATCGCCTGCTGCGCTTCGCCGCTGCGGACCATGCGTCGCGCCAGCAGTGCGCGCAAACGACTGGCTGGCGGCGCATATTCCTCGGCGTTTGTGGGCAAGCTGGCATCGGGCGCGACGCGATCGACGAAAGCGCGCAAATCCTGCAAAGAGACCACCCGCTCAGCGACGTAGGCAAAATCCGTCCAATAGACCTCGGCGCTTGCGTAGAGCAAATCCAACGCTTGCAGGAACTCGGCGCGGCCCAGCGCCAGCGTACCGGCCTCGCCGGCGATCCGGCACCGCAGTTCGCGCGCATTCTCGGCGCTCGTCAGCGGGTCCGTCGGGAAGGCGCGAATCGCTTTGGCGTATTCGGCGGTGGCCTCGTCGAGCCGTCCCTGCTTGATCGCCAACTTGGCGCGCACCCAGGCCGCAAACGGCGTGGTTCCAGCCGCAAACTGTGCTGCGCGCGCATCGTCGCCGCGGCGATAGAGCACGGCAGCGAGCAGGTCTGCGTCGGGGATTTCACGCACCGGCAGTGCGGCGAGGCGGTCGAGCAATGCCGCTTCCGCCGGCTCGGCGTCGCGAACAAACAGATATCCGACCAATACCCGTCGGCCCAGCTCGTCGGTGAGCGCCGCGTCGTGCAATGCCGGCGTGCGCGCGATCTGCCTGGCCATCACCAACAGCGACGCCTGGCCGGAAGTTGAGCCGAGCGCTGCCTGCTCGGCATACAGCCGCAGGGCTGTCGCCAGATCGCCGCTCTCGCGAGCTGCGCGCGCCTGTTCTCCGAAGCTGGCCACCGCCAGCCCAAGCGGATCGCTGCCTCCCTGCGCGGCGAATTCCCGCGTCCGTTCGAACGCCAGGATCGCGCTTTCGTACTCGCCTGTGAGCAAAGCAATGCGCCCCTGCATGTACGCGGCCCACACACCGCGCCGATGGCGCTGCTCCGCGGGCAACGCCACAACCGACGCGAAGCGCGCCGTGGCATTCGTCCAATCGCCGCGGTGAAAATCGACCGCGCCGGCGGTGTATTCGCGCAGCTCAGCCGGCAGATCGGCACCGATGGTTAGCGCCTGATTGCCATCTGCGGAATCGCGCATCTGTTGCAGAGTCGCCGCCTCGGTCTCGCCGAGCCCGGCCATCTCAGCCTCTCGGCGCGTCTCAGACGGATCGGCCCAGGGATCGGCGTCCGCAGGTGCGAACGTTTGCGCGGGTACAACCCAGCGCCGCGCGTCGAACCACACCACATCGTCCGGCATCTGCGCCATGACCGGCCCACGCTGATCGAGCAAGGTCATTGGGAAATCTGGGCCGCAGGCCCACGCAGATTGGCAAACCAGCGCCAAGGCAAGGCACGACAAACGCATGGGCGGTTCCTGCTGTTGATCCAGCCAGAAGTATCCAGCAACTGGCCCTTGAAAATGGGCCTTTCGCGTGCGCCACGGTTTGACCGCTGGCAAACGCGCGCAAGTGTTGGCGACGCGAACCGCCCCAGTTTCTGCCCCACCGGCACGTCCATTGACACAATTCCATAATTCCGGAATTATCGAACTATGGACACGATCACCGCACTCAACGCGTTACGCGCGCTCGCTCATGACAGCCGTCTGGCCGCATTTCGCGCCTTGATCCAGGCCGGCCCCGATGGCCTGTCGGTTGGCGAATTGCGTGAGAAGCTCGACCTTCCACCGGCAACGCTGACGGCGCATCTGAACGTGTTGCGCGGCGCCGGTCTGGCGCTCGATACGCGCGAAGGGCGCGTGATTCGCGTGCGTGCCGACTACACACGCATGAACGCACTGCTGGGTTATCTGACCGAGAACTGCTGCGCGGGCGCCGCAGCGGTTGCCCCGACCTGCGCGCCCGGAAAGCCTTGCTGAGGAAGCCGCTATGTCTGCCGTGACTGGATTCAAACCGCACCTGTCGCTGAATGTCCGCAACGTCGATGCCAGCGTCAACTTCTATCGTGCGCTATTCGGCGTCGATCCGGTCAAGCACTATCACGACCGGACGGAAACGCATTCGCTGCTGCTGGACGATAGCGGTGCAGACAGCCGCCGCGTGCGCACCGGCTACGCCAAATTCGATCTCAACGATCCGCCTCTGAATTTCGTGCTCAACGAAATGGCCGATGCGCAGCCGGGCGGTTCGCTGTCGCACCTGGGTTTGCAGGTTGCAGACAGTGCCAGGGTATTGCAACTGCGCGAGCGCGCGTTGTCTGTGGGCATGGCGCCACGCGATGAGATGGCCGTCAGCTGCTGTTATGCGCGACAGGACAAATTCTGGCTCGCCGATCCAGACGGCAACGAGTGGGAAGTGTTCGCGGTGCTCGAACACCTGTCGCCCGAGCAGTTACGGGCGAATGGCGAGCAATGCGCGGCATCAGCCTGCGTAACGAGCGATGCGGCAGCGCCTAGCGCGGACACCGCATGCGACCGTCAGTGCGGTTGCGTGGCATGAAGCGCGTGCTTTTTGTGTGCGTAGAAAACGCTAATCGCAGCCAGATGGCCGAAGGATTCGCGCGGCATTTCGGCGGTGCGGGCGTCGAGAGCTTGAGCGCCGGCTCGCGGCCATCTGGCGTCATCAATCCCAAAGCGCTGCGCTTCATGGCCGAGCTCGGCATCGATCTTTCGGCGCAGCGCTCTAAGTCGCTCGACGAGATCACAGGCGAATTCGATGCGGTGATTACGATGGGCTGCGGCGATAGCTGTCCGTGGGTGCCCGCGCGTATTCGCGAGGATTGGGCACTGGGCGACCCCAAACACCTGGCCGACGAGGAATACCGCGTTATCCGCGACGACATTGCACAGCGTGTGCGCGCGTTGTTGGAACGACTACCATGAAGGCCTATCTACGAAACCGCCTGCTGCCGATCGCGGTTGCGCAAAGCCTGTTGTTGTATGCCCTGGCGCTCGCGGCCGGTGTTCCATTGGAAGCTGCGGTGCTCGCCGGTACGCTGATCGCACTCGGCTTGGCGATACTGGCTGAGCGTCTTTGGCCCTATCGCGAGGATTGGCACCCTGACCGGCGCGAGCTGATCGACGATGCGAGCAGTGCCGGCGTGGTGCTCCTCGCCATCGACCCGCTGTTGAAGTCGACCCTGCCGATCCTGGCCGTTGCGCTGTATCCATCGGCAGCAACGTTGGCGAGCTGGCCGTTGTTCGCAGAAATCGTCGTCGTCAGCTTGCTGATCGAACTCGGCAAATACCTGTCGCACCGCGCGCACCACCAGTTTGCGCCGCTGTGGTGTCTGCATGCGATGCACCATAGCCCCGAGAAGCTCAACGCCGTCAACGGGTTTCGGGTCCATCCGCTGAACTACCTGATCAACGGCCTTGCCGTGCTGCCGCCGCTGTATCTGGGAGCTTCCCCCGAGGCCGTGTTTGGCTATCTCGCGCTGACCCAGCCAGTGCAGATGCTGCAGCACGCCAACGCCGATCTGGACAACGGCTTCTGGAACCATGTTTTCAGCAGCAATGAGCTGCATCGCTGGCACCACGCGGCCGACGCGCGAGTGGGCCACGCGAATTACGGCAATGCACTGGCGATCTGGGATCAGGTGTTCGGCACCTGGCGTGGGCCGGGGCACGTCGTCGACATCGGCTTGTTCGCTCGCAGCCGCGCCGAATACCCGGCACGGGCCGGCTACTGGCGGCAGCTGCTGTCCTGCGGAGTGTGTTGTGCGCGGGCCTGAGGCACTGCTGGCCGAGGCCGCGGGCACGATGGCGCTGCTGGCGGTGGTGGTCGGCTCCGGGATCATGGGTGAGATGCTCGCACCCGGTTTACCGGCCCTCGCGTTGCTGGCAAATGCTGCGGCCACTGCTGCGGGGCTCTATGTGCTGATAACGCTGATAGGCCCGATCAGCGGCGCGCACTTCAATCCGTGCGTGACCTTGTTGATGCTCGCCGGCCGAGAGATCGGAGTGTTGCAGGCGACGGGTTATGTGATATCGCAAGTCCTGGGCGCGATAGCGGGCGTGCTGCTGGCCCACGCAATGTTCGACCAAACGCTGCTGCAAATCGGCACCCAGGTACGAACCGGCGGGCCCCAGTGGTTGAGCGAGGGCATCGCAACGGCGGGATTGCTGGCGACCATCGTCATCGCACGCCGCCACGCGGCGACGCAGCTTCCACTGCTCGTCGCAGGCTATATCTTTGCCGCGTATTGGTTCACCGCCAGCACCTCGTTCGCCAATCCAGCCGTCACTCTGGCGCGTGCGTTCACCGATACCTTCGCCGGGATCCGGCCTCAGGACGTCGCTGGATTTGTGTTCGCTCAGCTTGCCGCAACCGGTGTCGCCGCACTGTTATTTGTCGGAAAATCAGCGAAATTATGACATCGTCACACGCCGGTCATAATTTCGTCTTTGAATGTGCGGGTTTTGATGGCAGCGGAGATGCCGGTGGAACAGCGCGTGTTGGTAGTGGAAGACGAGTCGGCGATTCGCGACATGATCGCGTTTGCCTTAAAGCGCGCGAGCCTGGTGCCGATGCTGGCTGAGGACTCGCGGATTGCGCAGCACCTGATCGCCGACAAGCTCCCGGACTTGATCTTGCTCGACTGGATGCTGCCCGGCACCAGCGGTCTGGAGTTCGCGCGGCGACTGCGCCGCGAGGAACTGACGCGGGAAATCCCGATCATCATGCTCACCGCGCGCGGCGAGGAGGACGATCGCGTCATTGGCCTCGATGCTGGCGTCGACGACTACATCGTCAAGCCGTTCTCGACGCGCGAACTGATCGCACGCATTCGCGCGGTATTGCGGCGCACGCAACCGCACGGCGAGGGGCAAACGATTTCGCTCGGCGGCTTGACGCTCGATACCTTGAGCCATCGGGTGTTCGCTGGCGACAAGCCGGTGCAACTCGGGCCGACCGAGTATCGGCTCCTGAGCTTCTTCATGACCCATCCAGAGCGGGTCTATACGCGCAGCCAGTTGCTGGATAACGTCTGGGGCAGCGGCGTGTACGTGGAGGAACGCACGGTGGACGTGCACATTCGTCGTTTGCGCAAGAGCATGGAACCCTTCGGTTTGGAGGATTACGTGCAAACCGTGCGCGGCGCTGGCTATCGCTTTTCCACCACGGTGTGAAGACGCCGCGCGCCACCGAGCGCAGCTTGATCGCGATGGTGGCGCTGGCCGGCACAGGCGCCGGTGTCGGTTTGCTCGTGGGTCAACCCGGATGGGGCGCAGCGGCGGGCCTGCTGCTGTTTGCGTTGCTGCAATTGCGCCAGTTGCTGCGCTTGCAGCGCTGGCTCGGTTCGCGCGATCTGCACGCGCCAGAAGGTTTCGGTGCCTGGCAACCGGTGTTTGATGCGCTGGAGCGACGCCGCAAAATGGATCGCCAGCGGCGCAAGCGTCTGCTGGTGGCACTGGAGTCCTTTCGCGACGCCGCGCGCGCATTGCCCGACGGCCTTATCGCCATCGACGAAGGCAACGAAATCCACTGGTTCAACAAGTCCGCAAAACGTCTGCTGGGGCTGCGTTATCCCGCCGATGTCGGGCAACGACTCGATCACCTCGTGCGCGCACCGGCCTTCGTGCGCTGGCTCGCGTCAGGCACCTTCGACGAGCCGTTGATCGATCAGCCGGCGCCGGAAGACGAGCGCGTGCGGCTTTTGTATCGGCTCATCGCCTATCGGCCTGGCTTGCGCATGCTGATCGTCCGCGACGTCAGCAATCTGATGCGGCTGGAGCAGGTGCGGCGCGATTTTGTCGCCAACGTATCGCACGAGTTGCGCACTCCGCTCACGGTCATCGCCGGATACCTGGAGGCGATCGAACCGGAAGAGTTGCACGACTTCGCGCCGTTGTTCGTCGAAATGCGCGAGCAGAGCCGACGCATGTCGCACATCGTCGAGGACCTGCTCACGCTGTCGCGCCTCGAAGCGCAATCGGCGCCGCGCGATGAGCCGGTGGCGATCTGTCCGATGCTGGATCGCATCCAACGCGACGCCGATGCGCTGAGCCAAGGCCAGCACACCATCGAGCTATGCTGCGATGCGAGCTTCGACATCGTCGGATCTGGCAAAGACCTGCACAGTGCGTTCTCGAATCTGGTGATCAACGCCGTGCGTTACACGCCCGCCGGCGGCCGCATTCGTTTGCACTACGAACCCCACGCCGAGGGTGCGGCCTTTAGCGTAATCGACACCGGCCAGGGCATTCCCGCGCAGCACCTGCCGCGACTGACCGAACGCTTCTATCGCGTCTCCAACTCGCGCTCGCGCGACAGCGGCGGAACCGGACTGGGTCTGGCCATCGTCAAACACGTGCTCAACGCCCACGGCGCGAGACTCGAAATCGAAAGCACCATCGGCAAAGGCAGCACCTTCCGCTGCGTCTTCCCCACATCGCGGCTGGCGCCTGGGGCTGCGCCTTAACGCGCAGGTTTCGTGGTGTCGCTAGCCCGCATATTTCATGAGGTCGCGATGAAATGGCTTGATTTCGTTGTAACGGCGCGGAAATCTCCGAATTGGTTGGAATGACAGACTGTCCGCTGCCATTTCCTCGCTAACACGGCCCTCGCTCGTTCTTTGCGCCGGACTCTTCGTTGCTCGTCGTCCCAATGGAACAACCATTCCTCCTTCTCGCGCCTCGATTCCGGCGCAAAGCCCTTCGCGATCTTCCGCGTTCCCTCATGAAATATGCGGGCTAGTGTGGTGTCCCAAAAATATCTGGAATTATGTCCGCGTCTTTCGGCCCCAATGCTGCGTTGCTCGTCGTCGCCATAGCGCTGCTATGACTTCTTCTCGCGCCTTGCCTCGGGCCGAAATCCATCGGACATTTCTTCCAGTTATTTCTGGGACACCACACTAGGAAAGGGCCTGATCTAGTTGCAACAACGCCGGACGCGTCGAGCTCTCGATCAAGCGAGCGCTCACCGATTTGCCAGCGTGACCACGATGCTTGCGGAGCCCGCGTTCCAGGCCGAGGAGCGGCTTTCGATGCACGATGAGTACCCCGTCACTTCGAATTCGACCAGTCACGAGCCAATGCCGGATCGAAGCGATCACAGTTCGCTCCCCCGCTGGCGGGGGAGGGTTAGGGAGAGCGTGGTTCCAGCCGCCACGGCAACGTGTGTTCGAAGCTGTAGATGCTGCAGCGGGCGATCTTGGTTTCCCCGCAAGGGCTGGCCATCCGCAGCATCCACCCTCTCCCTAGCCCTCCCGCCAGCGGGGGCGGGAACGCATCGGGCTTTGTCTCGACCTCTGTGCGCTGACCTGCTGGTTGTGGACCTCGAGCGCTGCGCGGCACGCGTTGACTTGCGCGTCTCTTCGTCCCCGTTCATTGCACACGTTGCCGAACTGTAAGGCCCTGGCCTTGTTAGTAGCGGCGGATGCCGATCCAACGCTCGCGACAAAACGCTACCGAACGACGCAAAGACAAAAGCGGCCGAATGCAACTAGGCGTTCCCACAGGTCGCGACATCGCCAAATTCGCGCCGCTGAAGATGCGAAATCCGCTGCGCGCTTAGCGCGGCCAGCTCCGCCAGCGCCGTAGCGCGCGCGGCGGTAGACTCTCGCGTACATCTTGCGTCGACCTAAGACACACACATGACGGCAATGACGGCGGCCGAAGGGCTGCTATCGCTGGACGGCGACGGCGACAGCACGCGCTTTTGCAGCACTTGCGCTTTCGCCAGCGTGTGCTTGCCGCATGGCTATGGCAAACCGGAGCTCGCGGAGCTGCATTGCCTGATCGAACACATCGGACCGTTTCCCGTGGCGACGGCGCTGTTTCGCGACCGCGATAATTTCGGAGCGGTGTACGCCGTGCGCGCGGGTGCAGTGAAAACCTTCGTGATCGACGAAAGCGGGCGCGAGCAGGTGTTGGGCTTTTTCCTGCCCGGCGAGCTGGTCGGGTTGAACGGCGTGTATCGCAACCGCTATCCGTGCGCCGCGCAAACGCTCGATACCACCACGCTCTGCCGTTTTTCGTTTCCGGCGATCGCTACCCTGGCCACGCGCATGCCGGCGCTGCAACAGCAGTTGTTCCGGCTGATGAGCAAAGACATCAGCAAGGCCTCGATGCTGTCGGGCGATTTCAGCGCCGATGAACGGCTGGCCGCGTTCCTGCTGGACCTGGCCGATCGCCAGGCGCAGCGGGGTTATTCGGCGACGCAACTGCACCTCGTGATGTCGCGCGCGGATATCGCCAGCTATTTGCGGCTGGCGCCAGAAACCGTAAGCCGTGTGCTGCGGCGTTTTCAAGACGACGGACTGATCGCCGTCGAGCGCCGCGAGATGGCGCTGCGCGATCGGGCGCGGCTCCAGGCGTTGGGCAAGAGTGTGCTGCGCCTGATCTAGATCAGGGCGCGCATCAGGCGCGCGCCGGAGTATCGCATCGTCCGCAAACGGAGGATGGTGCGATGCGAACCACGCAGCGCTTGTGGTGGGGTCTGGGATTGCTTCTGGTCTGCTCGTTTTCGGTGCTGCTGTTCATGGGCACCGAGATTCATCGTCTGGCGCCGCCGATGCCCGAGCTGGTGCGCACCGAGTCGGGCGAGGTGGTCTATACGCGCGCCGATATCGAACAGGGCCGCGTCGTCTGGCAAAGCATCGGTGGCCATCAGTTGGGTTCGATCTGGGGTCACGGCGCACTGGTGGCGCCGGACTGGAGCGCCGATTGGCTGCATCGCGAGCTTGTCGCCTGGCTCGACTTGCGCGCGATGGCGGCACACGGCAAGCCTTACGCCAGCTTGAGCGCTGGGGATCGCGCCAAGCTCGAGACTGAGCTGACGCCGCTGGTCCGCGCCAATACCTTCGCGAACGGCGTAATCCTGATTTCAGCACAACGCGCCCAGGCCATCGCCCACGTCGCCGCGCACATCGACAGCCTCTTCGGCACCGGCACCGATACCGCCGAGCTGCGCGAAAACTATGCGATGAAAGACGCCACGGTCGACACGCCAGAGCATCGGCGTCAGCTCGCTGCGTTCTTCTTCTGGACCGCATGGGCAGCCGCCACGGCGCGGCCCGACAGCCAGGCGTCGTACACCAACAACTGGCCGTACGAGCCGCTGGCGGGGAATGTGCCGACCACCAGCGCGTTCATGTGGACGGTTTTCAGCGTGCTGTTCATGATTGCCGGAATCGGTCTGCTTGGCTGGCACTATGCGGTCTATCACGGCAAGGACCGCGCGCCCGCGCCGCCCGGGACCGACCCCTTATTGGCGCTGAAGGTCACGCCGTCGATGGCCGCCACGCAGAAGTATTTCTGGGTGGTGATGGCGCTGTTCCTGGTGCAGATACTGCTCGGCGCCACCACCGCGCATTACCAGGTGGAAGGCCAGGAGCTGTATGGCATGCGGCTCGCTGAAGTGCTGCCGTATTCGCTGACGCGAAGTTGGCACACACAACTGGCGGTCTTGTGGATCGCCACCGCGTGGCTCGGCACCGGGCTTTATATCGCGCCTGCGATTTCCGGCTACGAACCGCCGCTACAGCGGCTCGGCGTGAACTTCTTGTTCCTGTGTCTGCTGATCATTGTTGTCGGCGCTTTCGCCGGACAGTGGTTCGCGGTGATGCAAAAACTTGGGCTGGCGCACAACTTCTGGTTCGGGCACCAGGGTTGGGAATACGTCGACATCGGTCGCTTCTGGCAGATTTTCCTGTTTGTCGGTTTGATGCTGTGGCTGCTGCTGATGGGCCGGGCGCTGTGGCCGGCGTTGCGCCAGCGCGATGAAATGGCTTCTATCGTCGGCCTCTTGTTCTTGTCTACGGTTGCCATCGGATTGTTTTATGGCGCCGGCTTGATGTGGGGCGAGCACACGCATCTGTCGATGGTCGAATACTGGCGCTGGTGGGTGGTGCACTTGTGGGTCGAAGGCTTTTTCGAGGTTTTCGCCGTGGCCGTGATGAGCTTCTTGTTCGTCAAGTTGGGCCTGGTGCGCGCGCGCAGCGCCACGGTAGCCGTACTGTTCGCAACCGTGGTGTTTCTCTCCGGCGGCGTGCTAGGCACCTTCCACCATTTGTACTTCACCGGCACCACGACCGCCGTGGTGGCGCTCGGCGCCTCGTTCTCCGCGTTGGAAGTGGTGCCACTGGCGTTCATCGGCATCGAAGCCTACGAGACCTACTCGCACAGTCAGGCCACGCCGTGGATGGCGCGCTATCGCTGGCCGATCATGTTTTTCATCGCCGTGTCGTTCTGGAACCTCGTGGGCGCGGGCCTGTTTGGTTTCCTGATCAATACGCCGCTGGCGCTCTACTACATGCAGGGTCTTAACTTGACGCCATTGCACGGACACACTGCGCTGTTCGGCGTCTACGGCATGCTCGGCATCGGCCTGATGCTGTTCTGCCTGCGTGGCCTGCGCCGCGATGTGGTGTGGCACGATGGCTTGCTGAAGACCAGTTTCTGGTCGTTGAACATCGGGCTCAGCCTGATGGCCTTGCTGACACTGCTGCCCATCGGTTTGCTGCAGCTCAGCGCTGCGCTCGAAAACGGCTATTGGTACGCCCGGTCCGCAGAGTTCATGGGCCGACCGATCATCGAGGTGCTAGTGTGGATGCGCGTACCGGGCGACACGATCTTCTCAATTGGCGCGGTGGCGCTGGCGGTGTTTGTCGCCAAACTGTGGTTACGCGGTGAGCGGCCGCAAGCAGTTGCGATTCCGGCGACCACCTGACTGGCTATCTTGATCGGCATAAAGGCGTGCCGATCAAGAGCCATCTCACACGAAGACACGAAGAAAGCCAAGAGGAGTCAGCTCGCTTCGCCGTTCTGACTCCTTCGTAGTAGAAAAACCAACCCGCGGGCAGAGCCTCGCAACCGGCGCTTCTGAGACGAGGACGCCACCTTCGTGACATCACTGCTCCGCTTCCTGGTGACTTCGTGTCTTCGTGAGAACTGATCATCGCCCGCAAATTCAAGCAGTTTTCGGACTCGCCTCAAGCATTTCAACCCACCATGATCGAGTTCTACCCAGTCATCAAACAGGCGCATATCTGGAGCGTAATCGCCAGCGGTGCGCTGTTTGCGGTGCGTGGGGCGGCGGGTCTGGCGGGCCAGCGCTGGGCGATGAGCGCGCCACTTCGATACCTGAGCTACAGTATCGATTGCGTGCTGCTGACAGCGGCGTTGATGTTGATGACGATGCTGCACGTGTACCCGGTCGCGCACGACTGGCTCACAGTCAAACTGGGGCTGCTCGTGCTGTACATCGTGCTCGGATCGCTGGCACTCAAGCGTGCTCGCGAGTGGCGCTATCGCCTTGTCAGTTACCTTGCCGCGATAGCGGTTTACCTGCTGATGGCCGGCATCGCGCGCGCGCACCATCCGCTCGGCTGGTTGCGCTGGTGGGGTTGGATGTGAGGCCCGAAACCGACCGGTTGCAGGACTATATCGAGCGCCTGGAGAACGCCGCCGATGCCATCGCGCAAGCGCAGGCGCTGTATCCCGATCCGTCGCTGGTACATGCGCTCGAGCGCCTGCGATCGATGCACGGGCAAGCCGCTGCCCGGTTTCTTCTGGCCAGCGACGAGGACAGAAGTCCTCACGGCGGTTGATCGATGTCAATACGGGGAACGCAACATCTGCGGCGCTCGGCGACTCATGCGCTCAGCAGCTCTACGGCATCTCCTGATCTGGCCGCGAGCTGCCGATCGATCGTCAGCAAGCGCGCTTTTCGCGCCTTGGCTAACGCAACAAGGTAGGCATCCGTGGTGTGTCTGGCATGACTGACTTCAGCCCAATCAACGCCGCTTTGTGCGGCGATGTCCGGCAGCGTGCGATGCAGTTTGTCGGCCACCAGTTTGCCCAATACTTCCGCAGCTTGTGCAGGCGTCAGCGACACATGAAAGACCCCTGGCATACTGGAGATTCGGATAAAGCCGAGCTGCGTAACAGCACAACTGGCCCAGGCTTGTTTGGCATGCAATCTGCGGATCACGGCAGCGTGATGCTCGTGCTGTTCCCAGCCCAACGCGATGAGCACGTTGACGTCAAGCAATAGCACCGCGCTCACAGAGCCCCTTCTGCATCGATGACGGCTTGCACCTGCGACGCACTTACTTTGCTGCCGTTCGCCGGGCCTGCAACCACGGTAAAGCGCCCCTTCTTGATGAGACGTGGGGCATCCGATTGCAAGGCTTCCACCACAAGCGCGCCCAATAGTGCACTCATGGAACGATTTTCGATGCGCGCACGCTGGCGGACGACCTCATAGGTTGCTTGATCCAGTTCAGTCGTGACTCGCATGATGTGGACTCGTCGATGTATGCAGCATGCATCATACATCAGGCAAATTCGAGCAATCACAGCGCCGCCTGAGTCGATCGCAGGCCGGACTCTGGCAACACGCCGGCGAGGTTTTCGATGCTGTCGCCGACCTCTCGATCCAAAGCGCTGGAGTCGAATCGCGTATCACCACGCCCATCCCACCGTCAGCGCCGCGCTCCGGCCCGGCCCGGTGTAGTAACTCGGATCGGGCAGGTTCTGCCGCGTCACACTGCGCAAGCTGGCGTAGTCCCAGTAACGCTTGTCCCCTAAGTTGTAAATCGCCAGATCGATGCGCCAGTGCTCGGCGAGGGCCTTGCCCAGCCGCAAATCCCAGAGCACATGCCCCGGCGGGGCAAATAAGTCAGCGCTGCTGCGGTCGATGCGCGAGACGCGCCGCACCGCCGTGGCGCTTAACGCGATCTGCGGCCACCCGGGTTGCGCGCTGCGCTGCAACTCAACGAGCAGTCGATCTGGTTGCACGGTGTTCAACGGCTGGCGCCGCGAGCGATCATCGCCCCGCGCATGCGCCAGCGCCATACGCAGCGAATAGGGCGCAAGGCGCGCGTCCCAACGACTCAGCGCCAGCTCGGTGCTCGCCTCCAATCCAAAGATGCGTGCGCGGGTGCGGTTGACCGATTGAAACACCGTCGCGCCGCTGGCATTGCTGCCCAGATTGACGCGACTCTCTATCAAGTTGTCGTAACGATTGTGGAACGCCGCGAGGCGCCAATCGAGGGCATCGCTCGACCCCGACCAACCCAACTCCACGCCGCGCGAGCGCTCCGGTTTGAGATCGGGATTGGGCAACACCACATAGTTGAAACTCGGCAATACCAGCGCGATGTTGACATCCGAAAACGGCGGCGCGCGAAAGCCTTCGGCGACCATCGCGTACAGGCTTTGCCGATCCGACACATCGAAGCGCAAGCCCAGCTTCGGCGTCAGCCGCTGGTCGCTGCTGGCCACGACGCTGCGCCCGGGATTGTCCTCGACGAACAGCGCATCGGCGGTCGGATCGACCGCAAAACGATCGAAACGCAAACCCGGCAGCAGCACCCAATCCGATTCCCAGAGCGGAATTTCGGCGGCGGCGAAGGCGCCGACGCTGCGCAAGCGCGAGTTCGGGAAATCGCGCACCGGCAGGCGCTCGCCGAGGATTACGTTGGTCGCCGCACCGGTACTGAGATTGATCTCGCGGCCATCGCGCTGCTCTTTGATGCGGGTGCGGAAGACCTCGATGCCAAACACCCATTGCTGCGTCTTCCCGCCCCACTGCGTTTGCTCGCGCGCGATGGCTTCGACGCCTTGTTGCCACTGCTCAAGATCGAACTGGCGTTCGCGCAACGTCGGAAAACGCGCCGCCGGCGGCGCGGCGCGGCGTTGTTGCAAGGTGTTTTGCAAGGTTTGCGAGCCTTGCCAGAAGGCCAGCAACTGCAGCTCGTCGAGCTGCCACAGATCGTCGAACGTCAATTGCGCCGACGCGCGTTCGCGGCGTTCGGCGTCATCGGCCAGCAAGCGCTCTGTGGTCGCAAACTGACCGGAACCATTGACCAGCGTGCGCACATCGGTGTCGACGTTGGCCTCGAAGCGCTCGAGCGCGAACTTGAGCCGCGCCGACTCGCCGTCGATCGTCCATTTACCGATGCTCGTGCTGCGGTCGATGTCGGCCGGATTGCTGTCCGGCGCCCCGAGCGGTCGATTGTCGAGTTCGTGCCCACGACGCTCAGCGTGCCCCAACAGCACGCCGTGCGTTGCGCCCTGCAGCGCTGCGATCACACTGGCGCGCCGGCTGCGATCGCGACTCGCGAGCGACATCCGCGCGCGCCCGCCGCTGCCGTTCCCGGCGGTGAGATCGCCGGGATCGCGCGTGGCAATACTGACGATGCCGCCGAGCGCATCGGAACCGTATAGCGCCGACGCCGGCCCGCGCAAGATTTCCACCGTTTCCAAGAGCTCCGGATCGAGCTGATCGCGTCCGGCGTTGGAGAAACTACCCACCGCAAAACCATCCGGCAGCGGCACGCCATCGATGCGCACCGCCACCCGGTTACCCTGCACGCCGCGAATGTTGAACCCATCCAGCCCAAAGCGCGCAGCGTCCGCCGTGACCTGCACACCCGGCTCATAACGCACCAGATCGCGAATGTCCTGCGCTTGCAGCCGATCCACGGTTTGCCGGTCGAGCACCGAGAAGCTGCCGATCGCCTCAGCGGTGGGCTGCGGCCGGCGGCTCGCGACCACCACAAGACCATCCAACCACCGCGCCGCCGCCGTTTCGCCAGCGGCCTCAGAGCGCGCAGACGCTGGGATCAGCAGTAAAGCAAGGGCGATCGCGAGTCGGGTTCGAGTCATGGGCGAGTCCACGAAGTGGTATGACCCATTCTCGACATCGCCCCGTGCGAAACAGATTGATCCCAATCAAGGACCAGAGGCGTCGGCACACTGCGATCGCACTTGCTTGACGCAAGTCAAGATGCGCGGGCGAGTTACGTGGAAAGCCGACTGGCGATTCGCTTCGAATCAGTCATGGGTGACGGACTCAACCCCGCTGCCGTAGTTGCGGTGAGCTTCGCTTTAGGCGCATGGTGCACGGTCTCGGTCGAGCTGACAGCGCCCGCCTCCGCGGTCGTCTCAACTCGAACGTCAGGCCGCATCGAGGTCCTCGCATGCCCCCAATGCCATCGTTGGTCGCCAGCTTCCTCGCGTGCAAACGCGTCGCCGTCGCAGGCGTGTCGCGGACGGGAAACGCTCCTGCGAATGCCATCTATCGACGGCTGGCCGAGACCGGGCACGAGGTTTTCGCGATCAATCCGAATGCCACGCAACTTGAGGGCAAGCCCTGTTACGCAAACCTCGCCTCTATCCCCGAAGCGATTGAAGCAGTGATGGTGGTCACTCATCCCTCCGCCGCCACCGCGGTCGCAAGAGAAGCGCTGGACCGAAACATTCGGCACATCTGGTTCCACAGATCCTTTGGCCAAGGCAGCGTTGCGGAGGAAGCGCTACAACTGTGCCGCGCCCGCGGAGTGGAGCCGATCGAAGGCGGGTGCCCGCTCATGTACTGTCAGCCAGTAGACCCGGCGCATCGCATCTTCCGCTGGTGCCTGGGGCTCATGCACCGGGTGCCGAGCTAGCGCGTGGTCTCGGCAGCGCGGCAGCGGCGCCGCAGTCGGGTTCCATCTACCCCGCTTAGCACTCGCTTGACCCAAGTCAAGGCGCTCCACCGCGGCAACAGTCGAGGATGACCAAGCCATCCATCCGCTTGTCGATCCGGGGAGTCGAATCATGTTGCGTCTGTCGTTGTTGAGTTTGCTGCTTGGCGTTTGCGCTGCCGCTGGCGCCGAGGATTTGTCTCAGGAGCGTCTTCCCAAACAAGGCCTGGATGTGGGCAAGGCGGCGTACCTGGCGAACTGCGCGGCCTGCCATGGACCGGAGGGCGCGGGATTGGCGGGGGCGTTTCCGCCGCTGGCGGGCGCGGATTTCTTGAATGCGGATACCGAGCGCGCGATCGATATTGTGCTTGCGGGCAAGCAAGGTCCGATCGAGGTCAACGGTCAGACATTCGATGCGGTGATGCCGGGGCAAAGTCATATCACCGATGCCGATATCGCGGCCATTTTGACGTACGTAACGCACAGTTGGGGAAACACGCCGAAGGTGGTGTCGGCCGCGGACGTCACGGCCGCGCGCAAGCGCAGCGGCGTGTCCACCGACCTGGCGCAAGGCCAGCGTCATCCGGGCACCCAGGAAGGCGTGATGAAGTATCAGGGCACGCCATCGGCGATCCCAACAACAGGCGTTGAGATGGTGCAAAACCCGGATGCGCCAGCGCTATCGAAGGCCGAGTTCGAGCGCTCCACGCAAATCTTTTTCGAGCGCTGCGCCGGCTGCCATGGTGTGCTGCGCAAGGGCGCCACGGGCAAGCCGCTGACGCCGGATCTGACGCGCGCCAAGGGCACCGCATACCTGGAAGCGCTGATCAATTTCGGCTCGCCGGCGGGCATGCCGAATTGGGGCACCTCGGGCGAGTTGAGCAAAGCAGAAGTCAACATGATGGCGCGCTTTCTGCAGCACGACCCGCCGAACCCGCCGGAGTTCGGCATGCCGGAAATGAAGGCGACCTGGAAGGTGATGGTGCCGGTGTCCGAGCGCCCGACGGCGCCGATGCACGATCGCAACATCGCCAACTTTTTCTCGGTGACGCTGCGCGATGCGGGCAAAGTCGCGCTGATCGATGGCGACCGCAAAGACATCGTTGCGGTGTTGCCGACTGGTTACGCGGTGCACATCTCGCGCATGTCCGATTCGGGCCGTTATGTGTACACCATCGGCCGCGATGCGAAGATCGATCTGATCGACTTGTGGATGGATCCGCCGCAGATCGTCGCCGAGATCAAAGTCGGTCTGGAGGCGCGCTCGGTCGAGACCAGCAAGTACAAAGGCTATGAGGACAAGTACGCGATCGCCGGCAGCTACTGGCCGCCGCAGTACGTGATCATGGATGGCCCGACGCTGGAGCCGCTGAAGATCGTCTCCACACGCGGCATGACCGTCGACACGCAGGAATATCATCCCGAGCCGCGCGTGGCGGCGATTGTGGCCAGCCACGAGCACCCGGAGTTCATCGTCAACGTCAAAGAAACCGGCCGCATCCTGCTGGTGAACTACGCCGATATCGAGAACCTGCAAGTGACCACGCTCAACGCCGCGCGCTTTTTGCACGACGGTGGTTGGGATTCCACGCATCGCTACTTCCTCACCGCGGCCAATCAGTCGAACAAGATTGCGGTGGTCGATTCGAAAGAACGCAAGATGGTCAACCTGGTCGATGCCGACAAGATTCCGCATCCGGGGCGCGGCGCGAATTTCGAACATCCGACGTTCGGGCCGGTGTGGGTCACGAGCGCGCTCGGCAACGAGAAGATCACACTGATCGGCACCGATCCCGATCATCACCCGCAGCAGGCGTGGAAGGTGGTGCAGGTGCTCACGGGACAAGGCGGCGGATCGTTGTTCGTCAAGACACATCCGACCTCAAAGCACTTGTATGTCGATACGCCACTCAATCCCGATCCGAAGATCAGCCAGACCGTGGCCGTGTTCGATACCAGCGATCTTGCCAAGGGTTTCAAAGTGCTGCCGATCGCCGAGTGGGCCAAGCTCGGCCCAGGCCCGAAACGGGTGGTGCAACCGGAGTTCAATCAAGCGGGCGATGAGGTCTGGTTCTCGGTGTGGAGCGGCGCCAAGGAAGAAAGCGCCATCGTCATCGTCGACGATCGCAGCCTGCGTTTGAAGCAGGTCATCAAGGGCCCGGAAATCGTCACGCCAACCGGCAAGTTCAATGTGCACAACACCGTGGAGGATGTGTACTGAGCGACAATACCTCGGCTTCGGCGCGATTCCGCTTCGACGAATGGGCGCCAGCGGCAGATGCTGGATGACGAGCGCTGATGGAACAGTATCAGGCCCGGCCTGATCGTTGCTCTGGCGAGTGCGTTTTCGTTCTTGCAAAAAATGGGGGCGGCTTTTGGGCCGCCCCGAGTTCATCAATGCGGCGCCGTTAACCGGCGCCTTGAATCGTCCTACTTGGCTTTCTTGGCAGCCGGTTTCTTGGCTGGTGCTGCGGCCTTCTTGGCTGGCGCAGCGGCTTTCTTCGCTGGCGCAGCTTTAGCAGCTGGCTTCTTGGCGGGCGCGGCGGCTTTCTTCGCTGGCGCAGCCTTGGCTGCCGGTTTCTTGGCAGGCGCAGCGGCTTTCTTCGCTGGCGCAGCAGCCTTCGCCGCCGGCTTTTTAGCAGCCGGTTTTGCTGCGGGCTTAGCGGCCGCTTTCTTGGCCGGTGCAGCCTTCTTCGCCGGCGCAGCTTTTGCTGCCGGAGCCTTCTTCGCTGCCGGTTTGGCAGCAGCCTTCTTCGCGGCCGGTTTCTTGGCCGGCGCTTCGGCCGGTGCTGCGGGTGCTACGGTTTCTGTTTTCATGATGGCACTCCCCTTCGAGGATGACGATTTGGTTTTGACGCCCGATAGGCGTTTTTGAATCGCGTCTCCCAATTCCGTGGGGGATCGCACCGTCGTCACTCCGGCGCGCTCCAGCGCTTCAAATTTGGCTGCGGCCGTGCCCTTGCCGCCGGCGATGATGGCGCCAGCGTGACCCATGCGTTTACCTGCCGGCGCAGCAACGCCGGCGATGTAAGCGACCACAGGTTTGGTCACGTATTCCGCAATAAACTCTGCGGCTTCTTCTTCTGCATTGCCGCCGATCTCGCCGACCATGATGATGCCTTCGGTCTGCGGATCGTCTTGGTAAAGCCGTAAGCAATCGACGAAGTTCATGCCGTGAATCGGATCGCCACCGATGCCGATACAGGTGCTTTGTCCCAAGCCCACTTTCGTCGTTTGATACACGGCTTCATAGGTCAGCGTGCCGCTGCGCGACACGATGCCGATCTTGCCGGGTTTGTGGATGAAGCCCGGCATGATTCCAATCTTGCATTCGCCCGGCGTGATGATGCCGGGGCAATTCGGGCCGATCAGGTACGTGCCCGGGTAGTAGGTCGTGAGCACGTGCTTGACGCGCAGCATATCGAGCACCGGGATGCCTTCGGTGATCGCCACGATCACTTTGATGCCGGCGTCTGCGGCTTCGAGAATCGCGTCCGCTGCGAACGGCGGCGGCACGAAAATCATGCTCGCTTCGGCGCCGGTTTCTTCTACCGCGTCTTGCACCGTGTTGAACACTGGCAGACCGATGTGATCCTTGCCAGCCTTGCCCGGCGTTACGCCTCCGACCAGTTTGGTGCCGTAGTCGAGCGCCTGCTCGGAGTGGAACGTGCCCTGCGTGCCGGTGAAGCCTTGGCAAATCACTCGGGTCTTTTTGTTGACCAATACCGCCATGGGAATGCTGTCCTTCTTTTAGGCTTTGGCGGCAGCGGCGACGGCTTTTTGCGCGCCGTCGGCCAGATCGCTCGCCGGAATGATGGAGAGATTGCCGCCCTTCAACATCTCGCGGCCCTTCTCGACATTGGTGCCCTCAAGACGCACCACCACGGGGATGCTGATCCCCACCTCCTTGACCGCAGCGATGATGCCTTCGGCAATCAAATCGCAGCGCACGATGCCGCCGAAGATGTTGACCAGAATCGCCTTGACCTTCTCGTTGCCGAGAATGAGCTTGAACGCTTCGGTGACACGCTCGGTCGTCGCGCCGCCGCCGACGTCCAGGAAGTTCGCCGGTTCGCCGCCGTAGAGCTTGATGACGTCCATCGTCGCCATCGCCAGACCCGCGCCATTGACCATGCACGCGATGTTGCCGTCGAGCGCGACGTAGTTGAGATCGTTCTTCGCCGCTTGCGCTTCCAGCGGATCGTCCTGCGACACATCGCGCATCGCCGCCAGCTTCTCGTGGCGGAACAGCGCGTTGTCGTCGGCGTTCAATTTGCCATCGAGCGCCATCAGGTCGCCGGCGCCATTGATCACCAGCGGGTTCAATTCGATAAGACTCATGTCGAGCTGCGTGAACAGCTGGAACATGGCCAACATGATCTTCGCGAGCTGCGCCGTTTGCTTGGCGCCGAGGCCCATCGCGAAACCAAGCTTGCGGCACTCGTATGCCTGCAAGCCCTGCATGAAGTTCACTTCGACGGTAAAAATCTTCTCAGGGTGTTCGCGTGCCACTTGCTCGATATCGACACCGCCCATGGGCGATGCGATGAAAGTCACCGCACGTGCAGTGCGATCGACGAGCATGCTCAGGTACAGCTCTTTGGAGATTTCGGTGGCTTCGGTCACGAGTACCTGATTCACAGGCATCGCACGACCCGCACTTTGGTACGTGATCATGCGCGTGCCGAGCATCTTGCTGGCGGCATCGCGCACCTGGGTCAGGGACTTTACGAGTTTGACGCCACCGGCTTTGCCGCGACCTCCCGCATGAATCTGCGCTTTAACCACCCACTGATCGCCACCGATTTGACGTGCTGCTTCAACTGCGGCGTCGACTGTGTTCGCGACGATGCCTTGTGGCACCGGAATTCCAAACTGTGCGAACAAGTCCTTCGCCTGATACTCGTGAAAGTTCATCCGTTCTCCTGCGCTGTTTCTTGCGTCGATCTCAAGCGTTGAGATCGCCCTAGCAAATTGGCGCGTATTGTGATGAAAGCAGTACGCAAAAGCCAAGAGGTATTTGCAATAAAAGTGCGGAGCGAGTCAGGTTGTTTGTGGTTCTCGGTGGTTCCTCGTCAGTTTTCGCAACGCGAGCTCGCTAGCCCGCACATTTCATGAGGTCGCGATGATATGGCCTGATCTCGTTGTAGCGGCGCGGAAATCTTCGAATTGGTTGGAATGACAGGCTGTCCGCTGCCATTTCCTCGCTAACACGGCCCTCGCTCGTTCTTTGCGCCGGACTCTTCGTTGCTCGTCGTCCCAATGGAACAACCATTCCTCCTCCTCCCGCCTCGATTCCGGCGCAAAGCCCTTCGCGATCTTCCGCGTTCCCTCATGAAATGTGCGGGCCAGTCCGACGATTGAGAACTCACGGTAGAAGAATTTTCGCGTCGCGAAAATCGCTCGCGCTTTTCCAACAACCAACAACCAACAACTCGCACTAATCGCACACCGTGCGATCAGTACGAGAGCTTGCGCGCTTTGCCCCAGAACACGCGATACGAGAACGCGGTGTAAGCGACGATAGCCGGCAGCGTGATTGCCGTGCCGATCAGAATAATCGTCAGCGCTTCGCGCGAACTGGCTGCGTCGATGTAGGTGATGCGATCGATCACCAGATACGGATAAAGACTGTAGGCCAGACCGAGGAACGCGAACACGAACACGCCGAGCGCGCACACAAACGGTGCCCACGCCCAGCGCTGCAAACCGCGGCCATTGTCGTTCGCCGCATCGCTCGCGAGGCGACGCAAAAAGATGTGCGCGAAGACGAACAGCAGCAAGGTCATCAACGGAATCGGCATCAACGCAATCAACTCGGGCATCGAGAACCACTTATCGAAAATGCTGGGAGATGCCAGCGGCGTGGCGATCGACACTGCGAGCACGCCGAGCGCGGTAAACCACAGACTGCCGCGCGCCCAGCCGATCGCCCTGCGCTGCAGCTGGCCTTCGGTTTTCATGATCAGAAAGCTCGCGCCGAGGAGCGCGTATCCGGCGGTGAGACACGGCGCAATCAGCATCGCGAACAGATACGCGATCAACGATTGCTCGAAGCCGACAATGTAATGGCCGAGCATGAAGCCTTGCGCGAGCGAGGCGCCGAGCGAGCCCGCGTAGAACGCCCGATCCCAGACGAACTTGCGCTCGGGTTGCACCTTGGCGCGAAGCTCGAAGGCGACACCGCGCAGCATTAGCGCGATCAGCATCAGCGTTACAGGCAGGTAGAGCGCGCCGAGGATGACGCCGTGCGCGATCGGAAAGGCGACCAGCAACAAACCCACGCCGAGCACCAGCCAGGTTTCGTTCGCATCCCAGAACGGGCCGATCGCGGCGATCATTGTGTCTTTGTGCTCAACGCTCGCGCGGCGCAGCAGCACGCCAACGCCCAAGTCGTAGCCATCGAGTACGACGTAGGCAAGCATCGCGATGGACATCAGCGCAAGAAAGATCAGGGGTAAGTCCATTGGGGTTGTTGGTTGTTGGTTGTTGGTTGTTGGTTGTTGGTTGTTGGTTGTTGGTTGTTGGTTGATGGTTGGTGGTTGGTGGTTGGTGGTTGTGGAGGCTGACAGCGACTAGGCCGGAACGCCGACAACGTCCCTGCTCCGCGTGTCGCGTTCACCCTGCCCCGCTTTGCTCGCGAGCAAGAACACCACGCGCACAAACGCGACCAGCAGCGCCGCGTACACGATGAGGTAAAGCGCCAGACTCAAACCGATCATCGGCGCAGGCACGGCCGAGGCGGCGTCTGCGGTGCGCAGCACGCCGTACACCAGGTACGGCTGGCGACCGATCTCGGTGACGTACCAACCCGCGAGTGTGGCAACCCAGCCGGAGAAGGTCATCGCCACCAGCGCACGCAGCGTCCAGCGCGGCAATGGTTCGCCCTCGTTGCGCCTGCGCCGCATCAGCCACCACGCGCTCCAACTGATGAGCAGCATCAAAACGCCGATGCCGACCATCAGACGAAATCCGTAGAACAGCGGTGCGACGGGTGGATGTTCGCCGACGAAGCTGTTCAGGCCTTTGATTTCGCCGTCTAGCGAATGGGTCAAGATCAAACTTGCAAGGTAGGGGATTTCGATCTCCGCATGATTGGTGCGCTGAGTCTCATCGGGGATCGCGAACATGCGCAGAGCAGCGCCGCGCTCGTCCTCCCAAATACCCTCCATGGCCGCGATCTTCGCCGGCTGATGCTCAAGGGTATTGAGGCCATGCATATCGCCGGCGAGTATCTGCAATGGAATGAGCAGCGCGCCCAGAGTCACGCCGACGCGCAGTTGCAAACGCACCTCCGCGCCGCGATCGCCCTTCAGCCAACGCCACGCCGAGACACCCGCGATCAGGAAGGCGACAGTCAAACCAGACGCGAGCAACATGTGCGTGAGGCGATACGGAAACGAAGGGTTGAAGACCACCGCGAACCAGTCGGTGGCATGCGCCACGCCATCACGCATTTCGAAGCCCGCGGGCGTATGCATCCACGAATTCAACGCCAGAATCCAGAAGGCCGAGAGCGTCGTACCGAACGCGACCAGAAAGGTCGCCAGATTGTGCACGCGGGGCGACACGCGATCGGCGCCGAACAACATGATCCCGAGGAAGGCCGCCTCAAGGAAAAACGCGGTGAGCACCTCGTAGGCGAGCAGCGGCCCGGCGATATTTCCGACGCGCTCCATGAAACCAGGCCAATTGGTGCCGAACTGAAAGCTCATCACGATGCCGCTGACCACACCCATCGCAAAGCTCAGCGCGAACACCTTCACCCACAGCTTATAAGCCTGCATCCAGGCCACGTTTCCGGTGCGATGCAAGCGCCATTTGAAGAACAACAACACCCAGCCGAGCGCGATGGTGATCGTCGGGAACAGTATGTGGAACGATATGTTCGCAGCGAATTGAATGCGGGCGAGGAGGAGGGCTTCCATTGCGGTTCTTGGTTGTTGGTTGTTGGTTGTTGGTTGTTGGTTCTTGGTTGACGGTTGGCGGTTGGGGTCGCTTTTGCTTTGGGGCGCGATTCATTGCGCCCGCAGACTAAGAACCAACAACCATCAACCAATAACCAACAACCCTCACCCCTTCCGCCCAACCACCTTGTCCTTCATCTCCAGCAATCGCACCACCGCGCCGCCCATCTTCAGCAGCTGTTGCAAAGTCGCTGGCGATAACTTGCGCACATCGGCGAACCAGGTCGTCAACAAGTCGATCAGGTCGTGCATCTGCCGCATGCGCGCTTGCGCGTGCTGCTCCTCGGCGCTGATCGGGGTGGCCAGGATTGCGTCGCGCAGCGTGGTCAACGTCGGTTCGACTTCGCGGCGCAACCGTTCGTCCGCCAGGGTCATGAAGATTTGCCAGACATCCTCGGGCGCGCTGAAATACTCGCGACGATCGCCCGGCAGGTGCGAGAGTCGAACCAGACGCCAGGACTCCAGTTCCTTCAATCCCATCGATACATTGGAGCGCGACATGCCCAGCTTCTCGACCAGATCGTCGGCGTTGAGCGGCCGATCGGCGACAAACAACATCGCGTAGATTTGGCCCACGGTGCGGTTGATTCCCCAGCGCGATCCCATTTCGCCGAAGTGCAGCACGAAGGATTGAATCAGCGGTGGAAGTTCCATACTTGCCAGATTTCAGAAATTTCTGAAAAGACAGTATGTCCAAGATAGTGTGATGCTTTGCTGAAGAAACGGAGGAGATCGGCATGCGAATCGAGCGATTGACGGCGGAGCGGGCCGAGCAGATGTGGGCGCTATTGGACGTGTTCGCGGACGCCTTCGACGATCCAGAACACTATTCGTCGGCCCGCCCGGATCGCGCTTATCTGGCGAAACTGATGACCCGCAACGAATTCATCGCGCTCATCGCGATCGAAGGCGACCAGACGATCGGCGGCCTGTGCGCTTACGAGCTGATGAAGTTCGAGCAGGCCCGCAGCGAGATTTACATCTACGATCTTGCGGTGGCACAAAGCCATCGCCGTCGCGGCATCGCCACCGCGCTCATCGAAGAGCTGCAGCGCATCGCCGCCGCCAGCGGCGCCTACGTGATCTACGTGCAAGCGGACTACGGCGACGAACCGGCGATCGCGCTCTATACGAAACTCGGCGTTCGCGAGGATGTGATGCACTTCGACATCCCAGTTGCAAGGCAGTGAACGACCGGGTGACTTTTGTCACCCACATTAGATGCGCTTTCGCACTTCGACGATCGCTGCGAATTCTCGATGCTGGACACTCCATCCAGACAACGAGGACCTGGCGATGAACAAGCGCAGTGCAACGGGTGTGGCGATCGGCTGGCTGCTGGCGTCGACGGCGATCGGCGCGCCGCTGACAGTGGAGATACACGGCCAGTTGAAAGCCGATACGGTCGTGCGCGTGGCGGCCTACGGCAGTGCCGAGCAGTGGCTCGAAAAACCGAGTGGCGCGAACGATTTACGTGTCGGCGCCGACGCCGTTCAGAAGCGCGTGCAAGCGGTCGACATTGCCGATCTGGCGCCGGGCGCCTATGCGATTGCGGTGTACGTGGATGAGAATGGAAACGGCAAACTCGATCGCGGAGCGTTCGGCATCCCGAGCGAACCCTACGGCTTCTCGCGCGGCGGCGGCAGCTTCGGACCACCGGCGTTCGCCGATGCCTTAGTTGAAGTGCCGGCCTCCGGCACGACCATTCGTGTCGATCTGGAGTAGGGCCATGGACGCTTATCGATGGCTTGTTTATATGCACATCGCCTCGGGCGCGATTGCGTTAGCGACGTTCTGGACCGCGGCGATCGCGCGCAAGGGCAGTCCGTTGCACAAAGCGGTGGGCAAGATCTATCTGCTGGCAATGCTCGGCATCTTGCTGACCTCGCTGCCGATGGCGGCGGTTTTCCTGGCCAAAGGCCGCACGGTATTCGGCGTGTTCTTTGCGTACCTCGTGGTAATCACCGGCACCGCCGTCTGGCTCAGTTGGCGCGCCATCCAAATGAAGCGCGACCGCGCTTCGTACTTCGATGCGCGCTATGCCGCAGCAGCGTGGTTCAACATCGTCTCCGGCCTGGTTGTGTTCGCGATCGGTCTGGGCGTGAAGAACCCCTTGCTCATGGGCTTTTGCTGGATCGGCGTGGTGACTGGGATCGGCATGCTGCGAAAGCGCAGGAACGTGCCGAGCGCCGGCAACTGGTGGCTGATCGAGCACTACAGCGCAATGCTCGGTAACGGTGTCGCCACGCATGTTGCGTTTCTCGGCGTCGGTATGCGCAGTGTCTTCGGTGGGCTCGATCCGATGTGGCAGTTGTTCCCTTGGTTTGCGCCCATCCTTGTAGCCGTCCTTGCCGGCGTCTACCTCGATAGGCGTTATGGCAACAAGTCTGTTGCGCGTGCGAAACCCGTGTTAACCCCAGCTGCCTGACCGGTGGCGACTGCAACCGAATAGTGCAAGACGCGGTAGCCTCTTGGATTCATTCGCCAAGAGGCTCCGCCATGTTCGAATTCTCCCAGCGCGGCAACGATGTTCGCGAACGTTTGATCGCATTCCTGAAGGACGTGGTCGAACCTGGCGAACGCAGCTATGTGGAACATGTCGCGCAGCCCGGCAAGCGCTGGACGATTCCGCCAGTGATGGAGGAGATGAAGGCCAAGGCCAAGGCCGCCGGTTTGTGGAATTTGTTCTTGCCCGACGCGCGCCACGGCGCGGGCCTATCGAACCTGGATTACGCGCGCATGGCCGAGTTGATGGGCCGCTCGCTGATCGCTTCGGAAGTGTTCAACTGCTCCGCGCCGGACACCGGCAACATGGAGGTACTGCACCTCTACGGCAATGAGCTGCAGAAGCGCCAGTGGCTCGATCCGCTGCTCGCGGGCGATATTCGCTCGGCGTTCGCGATGACCGAACCGGAAGTCGCATCGTCCGATGCCACTAACATCCGCTGCCGCATCCTGCGCGAGGGCGACCAGTACCGCATCAGCGGCAAGAAATGGTGGACCACGGGCGCCATGGATCCGCGTTGCGCCTTCTTCATCGTCATGGGCGAAACCGATCCGGATGCCAAGCCGTATTCGCGCCAATCGATGGTGATCGTGCCGCGCGACGCGCCCGGCGTGCGCATCGTTCGTCCGCTGACGGTGTTCGGTTACGACGACGCGCCGCACGGCCATGCTGAGGTGCATTTCGAAGACGTGCGCGTGCCGCTGAGTCACTTGATTTTCGGCGAGGGCAAAGGTTTCGAAATCGCACAAGGCCGATTGGGCCCGGGCAGAGTGCATCACTGCATGCGACTGATCGGACTTGCCGAACGCGCCCTGGAGGCGATGGTGGCGCGCGCTACGTCGCGCGTCGTTTTCGGGCAGCCGATCGCGCGCCACGGGATGGCGCAAGAAGCTATCGCGCTGTCGCGCTGCGAGATCGAACAAGCGCGACTGCTGACGCTGGCGACGGCCTGGGCGCTCGACAAGTACGGTACGCGCGGCGCCCGCGATCGGGTTGCGCAAATCAAGATCGTGGTGCCACGCATGGCTTGCGCGGTGATCGATCGCGCCATGCAAATCCACGGCGGCGCGGGATTGTCGGACGATTACTTCCTGGCCCACGCCTACGCCGGCGCGCGCTCGCTGCGGCTGGCGGACGGGCCCGATGAAGTGCACATCATGACGCTGGCGCGGATGGAGGCCGAACGCGGTTAGTCGCGACTGTTGCGATCAGGCCTGGGAGCGCCGGCGTCCCCGCCGGCATCAGCGGCCTGCCGACGAGGACGTCGGCGATCCCGGGGCGCAGCTATCGGTACTCTAACGCCGCAAAAACTCCTGCAGCTTCGGGATGATCGTGTCTTTGGCATCTTCGAGCACATAGTGACCGGCGTCGGCGAAACCGATCGCTTCGGCGCGCGGGAAGCGGCGGCAGAATTCGTTGAAGTAGTCGCGATCGAACACGAAGTCCTTGAGGCCCCAGAGAATCATCACCGGCTTGTCGGCCAGCGTCTGCAGTTTCTCGCCGGTTTCGACGATCGTATTCCACGCCGGGTCGTTGGCATCGAGCGGAATGTCCTGCACGAAGCGCAGCACGGCTCGACGCGCCAGCGGCGTGTCGTAAGGCGCCAGGTATCCCGTCTTCACTGCCGGATCGAGTTTGCGCGTGCTGCCGATGATCGCGGTGCCAACGGCAAATGCGTTCAAGCGTTCGACGAGGAAGGCGCCGATGCGCGAGCCGCGCACGAACTTGAGCACATTCGGCAGGGACTTGCCCGCGAGCATCGAGAACGCGGCTGTGTTGAGAACCACGAGGCGCTTGACGCGATGCGGATTGCGCACCGCCCACGCGCAACCGATCGCGCCGCCCCAATCGTGCACGATCAAGGTCACCGGTTCCTCGGGCACCATCTTGTCGATAAAGGCCGACAGATCGGCCACACGCGAATCGAGCGTGTAGCGATAGCGCGTCTCGTCTGGGCGGTCGGACAAACCCATGCCCATATGGTCGAGCGCCAGGCAGCGATGCGTGGGCTTGAGCGCCGCGATCACGTCGCGATAAAGCCAGCACCAGCTCGGATTACCGTGCACCATCACAATCGGCTCGCCGCTGCCCTCGTCGAGGTAATGCTGCGAGAGGCCATCGCGCGTGAAAAACTTCGGCGTGAAACCCAACGATTCGAGGGCGGCGATGGCAGCGGGCGAGTGCGGCACGGCTAGGGCCTGACAGGCAATAACGGAGCGCGGACGATAGCGACTGTTCGCTTTCGGATGTTAAGTTCTGGCTCGGCGCTTGCCGTCCTATGAAAATCAATAGTTTAGATTTCACAGATAGCTGGCGCGCAGTTTGCATACGGGCAGTGACGCTCGTCTCGGACCCGCTCATGCACCTGACGCAACTGCTCAACACGGCCCTGCAATCGTTGTTGCGTGTGCCGCGCTTTGCGCTGACGGTGCTGGCAACACTGGCGCTCGGCATCGCCGCGCTGACCACGGTGGCCGCGCTTGCATATGCGGTATTGAGGGCGCCGCTGCCACTGCCGGAAGGCGAACGGATCGTGTCGATCACGCGTCTGGGTTGGACGCAGGCGAGCGTGAGCCTGCCCGATACCATCGAGCTTCGCCCGCGGCTAAGCGAATTCGCCGCGCTGTCTACGGTCGATGTGGACTTCGCACTCGATTGGGTGACGCCCGATGGCCCGATACGATTGCGCGGCAGCCTGGTCGAAGCCGACTTTTTCGAGGTGTTGCAAGTCGCTCCGTTGCTCGGTCGGCTGACACGCGCCAGCGATGATGTCGCTGGCGCGGCGCCGGTGGCGGTGCTCCGTGAATCGTTCTGGCGGCGCGCCTTCGATGCCGATCCGAGCGCGATCGGACGTACGCTCACCGTCTCGGGCGTCGCTGCTGAAATTGTCGGTGTTGTTCCCGACAGCGCCGATTTGTTCGAGGCCGGGATCGATGTTTACGCACCGTTCCCGCCATTCGCGCCGTGGGCGCTGAGCTCGCCGGGCTCGAATACCTTCGAAATGATCGGTCGCGTGCGCGAGGGCACCTCGGTTGCTGCTGCGCGCGCACAGCTTCAAACCGTGAGTGCCGATTACGCCAAGTCCAAGGGCAACAAGAAGAATCTCGACGCGACCGCATTCATCGAATTGCTGACGGCCCCCGTGCGCCCGGCGCTGCAGGTGCTGCTGGTCGCGGTCGGCCTGATGTTGCTGCTGGTGCTCGCCAACGTCGTGGCCTTGCTGCGCGTACGCACCAGCCGCCGCGAGGCCGAATGGAGCACGCGCGCCGCGCTCGGCGCGTCGATGAGCGCCTTGCGCGCGCAGTTGCTGGCCGAATGCTGCCTGTTGTCGTTGGGCGCTGCGGCGATCGGCGCGTTAGCGGCGGTGGCGCTGTTTTTTGGGCTACAAGCAGCGTTGGGTGTCGCCATGCCACGCCTCGCGAACGCCGCGTTTCCGCTTTGGTTGATCGGCGCGCTGCCGGTGCTCGCGCTGAGCATTGGCGTGGCCATCAGCACCCTGTCGTTACAGCAGACCGGGAGCTCGCGCAGCGGCGTGTCCGGCAGCCGCAAACACGTCCGGGGGCTGCGCGCCATGATGGTTGCCGAGGTGGCGTTTGCCGGTGCACTGCTCGGTGCGGCGCTGCTGCTGGCGCAGAGCTTCCTCGCGCTGTCGAGCATTCCGCTGGGTTTCGACCCAGCCCAGGTGATCGGTGCCAACGTCGTGTTGCCAGAAGGCGAATACTCGGAGAAAGAGCCCCAGTCGCGCGCTTTCGCGGCCATGGTCGAGGCATTGCAAGACAGCCCCGGCATCGAGCACGCGGCGCTGGTTGTTGGCCCGCCGCTGGTCTCCGATGGCATCAGTCATTCGCTGATGTTCGACGGTGGCGGCGAGGGCGCGGCGCGTTTTCGTCCGATCATCGGCGATTATTTCGCGGCGCTGGGGATAGAGGTGCGAGCAGGTGTCGGCAGCGCCGATATCGATGCGAACGGCGAGCGCATTGCCTGGATCAATGAATCCTTTGCGTCCACCTTCTTCAAAGACCGCGATCCGCTTGGCGCGCGCGTGGCGATCCCACCGGGCGAGGCTGGTCCGGCGGATAGCCCGCAGTGGATGCGCGTTGTCGGCATCGTTGGCGATGTGCGCAGTGGTGGCGTGCGCGAAGAGGAAGGCCCGGCGCTGTACGCCCCATACCTGCAACGCGAGGCCAACTGGGTGCGCTTCGGCACGCTGGTAGCGCGCACGCGCGGCGAAATGGCGAACTACCCGCAGGTACTGCAACGCGCGATCGCCGCCGGCGCGCCGAATGTGCCGTTAGGGGAGGTGAGCACCCTGCAAGCGCTGACCGAACTTGCCTTCGCCCAAGATCGCTTGATGCTGCAACTGATCGCGCTGTTTGCGGCGATCGCCGTGCTGCTGGCCTTGCAGGGCGTCTTCGGCGTGGTGTCGTTCGCCATGCAGGAACGCCGCAGCGAGTTAGGCCTGCGCATGGCCCTCGGCGCGGCGCCAGCGAAGGCAACAACGCTTATGCTCGGCGAAGGCGCGCGCGCGATCGCCCTGGGCTGCCTGATCGCGCTCGGCCTTCTCTACCTGGTGCGCGATGTACTCGGCAACGTGCTGTACGGCGTCACCGCCACCGACCCGGCCACACTCGCCGCCGCATTGACGCTCATCGCCACCGCCACGCTCGCCGCGATCTGGTGGCCAGCACGCCGCGCTGCGCAGCTCGACATTGCGGCGCTGCTGTTGCGCTGAGGCGTCGCGGGCAGGTCCACAGATCTGACATGGAAACAACTTCCGTCGTCGATCTCGCACGAAACAAGCAAACTTTGCATCGAGATGTAGGGGAAGACGCGCTCGTCGACAGTTAGTCGCCAACTTCCGTTCGATCAACAGCGCCAGAGATCAGGCGCACGGCGCGAATGGCGCCGTGCGCCTATGGCTTACCACTACGGACAAACGCCCTGATACAAACACGCCACCCACTCGGGGCGATCGACGAAGGGATTGCGGTTGCCTTGGTAGTTGAAGATCACTTCGTTGCGCAAACGCTCGCGATCGTCGACCGGATCTTGCTGATGCCATTGCAACAGGGTCGCCAGCAGGCCCATATAAGCCACCGACGCATTGCCGTTGCTCTGCGTGATCAAGGAGGCATTGTCGGTCAGGCGCAGATCGGGCTCGCTGGCGCCGCTGCCGCCGTGCGTGCCGCCCTCGTAGCGAACGTCCATGTAGAAAATCGCGCGCGCGACGTTGCCTTTGAGCTTGTTCCAAACCTGCCAGTAGTTTCCGCAGCGGAAGTTGCTCTGGCCGGGGCCGCCCTGACCGAAGTACGCCTGCGTGGTGAATTCTTCTGAGCCCGCCGGGCAATTGTTGAACGGCAGGTTGCCACGCGCGGCATTGTGGTTGATGTCCGACAGCATCAGCATGTGCGTGTCGCTGTATGCGTAGTTGGTCGGCCCGTCGTTCGGGAAGCCCAGCGATTTGGGCCAGGTGTGTTCGCGGTTGTAGAAGTTGTTGCCGCTACCGACTTTGGCCAGCGACAGGTTCTTGTAGATGTCCAGGATACGTGTCGCATTGAGCGGGTCCTCATCGGCGCGTTCGAGCACAAACCAGGTATCCACGCCGCCACCCGAGTACGGGATCTTGGTGTGATCGTCGATCACCGGGTGCAAGGTCGCGCGAAGATTCGCCGCGCTTGTGGCATTGACCGATGCGTAGTAGCCGCTGCCCGTTCCGGCAACGCCGAAGGACATCGAGAAGTTCGACGCCATCGCGGTCGGCGTGCCGTCGATGTCGCGCACGTTCGGTGCCACGATGGTCAAGGTGCAGCTTTCGTTCGCGGTGAAGTCGACACTGGGATCGATCGTATAACTCGCGCCCGAGCCGCTGACGGTGGTCGCCTTGCTCCCGCTCGCCGTGCAGACCAGCGTGTGCCACCCGCTGGTCAAAGTTACGGCTTCGGAGAAGCTGACGGCAACGTTGCCGTTGGTCGGATGATTGCTCGCGCCAGCCGCAGGCGAGGTGCCGGTCACCGTCGGCGCAGCGTCGCTGGTCCCGGACGAATAGCTACCGGTCAGACTGACGCCCGAAACGGTGTTGTACATGCGCACCATGACGTGCCAGGTGCCCGCGCTCGGGCTGGCGAATGTGCACGACTCGGCGTTGCCGCCGAGATACGGACGGCAATCGTAGGCACTGGTGGTCGGTGCGCTGCCGAAGCGCACGTACAGGTCCGCATCACCGGTTCCGCCGCTGGTCACGAACGACAGATTCGTCGAGCCGCTGGGAACGCTCATCGTGTAGCGCCGTTCGGTGTTCGCGCTACCGCCGATGCCGGTCACGGCAACGCCATTCTGCAGCACGGTGCCGCCCGTTGCGGCGGCGGTGGTAAAGCTCACTGTCGCGTTGCTGGTCATCGTCGCATTAGCGCTATCGCGCACGTTGGCGGCGTTGAGCGTCAGCGTGCAGGTTTCGCCTGCGGCGAAATCGGTCGCCGGATCGAGCGTGTAGCTGGCGCCGCTGCCGGACACCGTCGCCGTGCGCGCGCCGCTGGGGCAGGAGAGCGTGTACCAGCCGCTCGCCAACGTCACCGCCTCGCTGAAGGTCAGCGCAATATTGCTGCTGACGGCGACGCCAGTGGCGCCATTCGCTGGCGAGGCCGACTGCAGGGATGGAGGCGTGTTGGTGCTGCCCCCGCTCAGCGTCTGGCCGCTATTGCACGCGCCGAAGGAACTGGTTGATGGCGCCGCCCACGTGAACTGGCTGTAGGCCGTGCCGGTGCCGCGCAGTTGCAGCGATTGCGTCGATAGCGTTGACGACGATTCGCTGACGCCGATGTTGCTGCTGGTGCGGCCCGAAGCCAGACCGTCGATCGCGCTGAACGTGCCGCCGTAGCTCAGGAATTGCACGACGGCATTGCTGGCATTGATCAACGCCACTCCGTCGGGATTGCCGTTCTGGATGCCGGTGACGTTGAACGCCAGCGTGCCGTGACCGCCACATTGATCCGGCAGCGTGCCGGAGAGATTGATGGTGCTGTAAGCCCGCCCGTCGCCGCCGTTGTACAGCACGACTCTCCAGCCACTCAGATTGGTCCCGGCATTGCCGAGGATTTCGACGCGCTCGTTCACGTCGGTGCCGCTGTTGTCGTAGTGCAGCTCGTTGATGAAGACGTCGGCGCTGGCCGACCACGACAGAAATAACAGCGCGCACACCCCCGCGCACCGTACAACGGCACGTCCGTTCATTCGCGTTCCCCAACCCGAAAAAAGGTCGCGCACTGTGCCGATCCGTGATCACAGTGTCAATGAACAGAATTTGAAGATTTGGTTGCAGTCGGTTGTCCCGCTGTTGCTGACTCGCAGGGGATTCGTTGCGACATGTGAAGTGCGGTCTTTCGCTTCCGAAGGAATTTGCTGGGCCAAAGCGACCAACGACTCGCGCAGCGAAAACCATGTTTTCGCTCCGCGGGCGTGCCCTGCTTGAAAACCGGGTCAAAGTTTCCGCAGGAAACGGCACGAAGCCCTAAAACCGGGTCAAAGTTTCCCCAGGAAACTTCGACCCGACGATGTCAGCGGCCGCGCAGTTTGTACTTCGGCTTCTGTCGCGGCTCAAAGGCCTTGGGTGCATTGACCTTGAGCTTGGCTTCGCTGCTCGCAGTGCCCTGCGTCAAAGCAATCGTGTAGTCACCGGCGGTGATGTACAGCGGATGGCCGAGGCGCTGGCTTTCGGCAAGCGGGTATTTCGCCAACTCGCCTTTGTTGCTGCTCGACGCCGCGTTCGCATCCGCGGCCGCGGCGGCCTTCTCTGCTGCTTTCTTGACCCGCGCCGCTTCTGCCGGTATCGCCAGCTCGCCATCGACCTTAAGGTCGTACTCAAAGCGATTCAGGCCCGCGATCGCTTCCGCTTGCATTTTCCGCACCGCCTGCTTTTCGCTGTCGGCCACCGTGATGGTCACCGGTCCCGATTCCTTGGCCCAGAAATGAAACACGACTTTGTCCGGCTGATCGATATGCGAGAACCACGGGTTGCTGGTGCTGCGCCAGCCGCGCGAGGCGCTGACTTCAGGTACGTAGAACACATGCAGCGGCTTGGCGCGGACTTCGGCGGTCAAGTCTTGCAACGGCAGCACATCGGCGATCCACACGCTGCGCCCGTGCGTACCTGCAACCAACTCGCGCTCGCGCGGATGCACCACCAGATCGTGCACCGGTACGTTCGGCAAACCCTGTTGTAGAGCCATCCAGCCCTGACCGCGGTCCCAGCTGGCATAGACGCCACGTTGGGTTCCAAGGTAGATCAAATCGCTGTTGACCGGATCTTCTTCGATGACGTTCACCGGCTCGTTCGGCAAACCCGTGGCGAGCGAACGCCAACTGCGACCCAAGTCTTCGCTGACCCACACATACGCGGTTTGATCGTCGAGGCGATAGCCGGTTTGGGTGACGAACAAACGGTTGCGCTGGTGCGCCGACAACACCACGCGACTGATCCAGCGGCCCTTGGCCAATCCGCGCGTCACTTCGCGCCACTCGACGCCGCCATCCTCGGAGACCCACACCAGGCCATCGTCGGTGCCCGCCGCGAGCAGGCCAAATTCGCGCGGCGACTCGCTGATGGTTGTGATCGTCGCATACGGCACATCGCCGCGTCGCGTGTCGCGCGTCAGATCGTCCGAGATCGCACGCCAGGTCTGGCCGCGATCCAGCGAACGAAACAGTTTGTTGGCGCCGAAATAGAGCGTGTCCGGACTGTGCGGGCTCAGCAGGATCGGCGTATTCCAGTTGTAGCGCAGCGCGGGGTCTGTCAATCCGGGACGCGGGCGAACCTCGCCGCCGTCCTTGCCGCTGCGTTGGTACCAACCGAACTGGTAGCCGGTGTAGACCACGCTCGAGTCGCGCGGGTCGACCTGGATTTGCATGCCATCGCCGCCGTTCAAGAACGACCAGCCGTCGCCGCCGCCCTCCCAGAAGCCGCCCGGCCGCGATGGATCCAATGTGCTCGAACCCTTCCAGGTGCCGTTGTCCTGCATCCCGGTATAGACGTTGTACGGGGTCTCCATGTCCACGGTCAGTGCGTAGCTTTGACCCACCGATTGCCGGTCGAGTTTGAGCCACGTAGCGCCGCCGTCGTAGCTCACGTCCAAGCCGCCATCGTTGCCGTTCAAGATGCGCCTGGGGTCGGCCGGATCGATCTCGAAAGCATGATGGTCGACATGCACATCGGCCTGGTTGATTCGCCCGCTCCAGGTCTTGCCGCCGTCTTCGCTGATCGCCGTTGGCACACCCATCACGTAGAGGCGATCGGCGTTATCGGGTGCGACGCGAATCTCGCCGAAGTAATACCCATAGGTGTAGGTGAAATCGCGAATCGGCTTCTCGTTGACCCGCGACCACGCCGCGCCAGCATCATCGCTGCGCCAAATGTCGAGGCCGCGAATATCGGTGCTGAACAGCGCCGCGTTGCCATCGATCAGTTTGGCGCGCAACTGATCCATCGTCAGCTCGTCTTTTTCGATTTTCGCCGTCAGCGCTGCGGCATCGATGCTCGGATCGAAGTCCGCGCCGCGAATGAAGATTTCGATCTCCTCTGGGTCCTGGCGCAGAAACTCCTCTTTGCTCATCGTCTTCAGCCGCGCCGGCGACAAGGGCCGATCGCCCGCGTCGAGCAAGTTGGCCGGCAGCGGCTCTTGGTTATCGATGCCCGCATAAACCCGATTCGGCGCCGCCTTTGAAATCGCCAGTCCGATGCGACCGATGTGTTCGCCTTGCGGGAAGCCTGGCAGACGCGTCCAGGTGTCGCCGCCATCCTGGCTCTTGTACACACCCGAGCCCTTGCCGCCTTCGGTGAAGTTGAAGGCGCTGCGCGAGCGCTCCCAAAGTGCCGCGTAGACGGTTTTCGAGTCCGTCGGATCGAAGATCAAATCGATGGCGCCAGTCCATTCGCCGCTGCCCTTGAGCACCTGCAGCCAGGTCTGGCCGCCATCGTCGCTGCGGAACACGCCGCGGCGTCCGCCGGGCGTGTACAGCGCGCCTTGCACAGCGACGAAGATGCGCTTGCTGTCTTTGGGATCGACCAGCACGCGCGCGATCCGATCGGCGTCATCCAGCCCGCTGGGCGTAAAGGTAGCGCCACCATCGCGACTGACGAGCACGCCTAAGCCGGAGTACGACGAGCGCGAGGAATTCGGTTCGCCGGTGCCGATCCACAAGACCTGCGGATCGTTCGGATCGAGGGCGATGTCACCGGAAATCGTCGTCGGCAAACCATCGGACAGCGGCGTGAAACTGACGCCGTTATTGGTGGTTTTCCACACGCCGCCCGAGGCGTACGCGACGTAAAACGTATACGGATCCTTGGGGTGCACTTCGATGTCGACAATGCGCCCGCCCTGCACGGTGGGCCCGATCGAGCGCCACGTCAGGCCTTTGAGCAGGCTGGATTGCTCCAGCGCCTGATGGCGCTCCCAAGCCGCCCAGCGCTCTTCCGGTGCCGTGCGAGTGGTGGCGGCCGCCGGCAACGCGGCGAGCAATGCAGCACAAAGAGCGAGGCGCGTCATCGTATAGGGTCCTAGGCAGTGCTCGAACGGGAGCCGAACGATAACCGGGATGGCGGCTGGTGTGGTGTCCGGCAGATTCCGCAACGCAGTTCCGCGACCTTTAGGCACGAATGCTGCGCTGCTGGTCGGCGGTCGCCATTCGAACCGCGGGCGATTCAAGTGTCGCGGTGGGAACGGCGTCGACGTTCGATCGCGCGCTGAGCTGGCGATCCTGGCCACTATTGAATAGTCGTTCTGACCGCCCCACGTAATTGCCATCGTGTTGGGATCGTTTCATGCACACACTCATCCTCGCCTGCCCCGATTGCTCGGGTTTGAACCGCATTCCGAGCGCCCGGCTGTACGATGCACCGCGCTGCGGGAAATGCCGCTCGGCGCTGTTTCAACAGCAGCCGGTGACGTTGACTGCGGCCAGCTTCGATGCACACGCGACGCGCAGCGAGATCCCCTTGCTGGTCGATTTCTGGGCGCCCTGGTGCCCGCCGTGCCGGGCGATGGCGCCGGCGTTCGCGGCTGCGGCGCGCGCGATGGAACCGCAGTTTCGCCTGGCGAAAGTCGATACCGAGGCGCAGCCCGAACTCGGTGCGCGTTTTGCGATACGCAGTATTCCGACGTTGGCGCTAATCCATCGCGGTCAGGAGATCGCCAGGCAATCCGGCGCGATCTCAGCCGGGGAGATTGAGCGCTTCGCGCGCGAAGCATTTGCGCGTTACGCGAATGGTTGACGGCGACAGATCGCGTCGCGCGGCCCAGCCTCAACGGAACGCCGAGCTGCGCTCAGCATGGTCGGCGCATCCCCGGCGGCAGAAACAGCAACAGCCAAAGCGCCGAGTGAAACTCGGCGTTCCGTGAAGCCCTGATTCTTTAAGGTTGTGTATTTGCGATCAAGGCAACCGCCAAGCCAACGGTAATCGCCAGTCCCACCCAGTTGTTGGCTTTGAACGCAGCAAAACACGCCTCGCGTTCGCGATCTCGGGCGTACCACAATTGCCAGGCCATCAGCGCGGCGGCGAATCCGAGCCCGACATAGTACGGCCCACCCAGTTCAGCGCGGTGACCGACGAGCGCCAGAGTGCCGAGCGCGCTGGCGTGCAGGATGCCAGTGGCAACCAGATCCAGATCGCCGAACAAGATGGCCGTGGACTTGGCGCCGGCCTGGATGTCGTCGTCGCGATCGACCATCGCGTAAAGCGTGTCGTACGCGGTGGTCCAGAGCAGATTGGCGCAAAACACCAGCACCGCGACCGGATCGATTTCCCCGCGCACTGCCGTGTACGCCATCGGGATGGCCATGCTGAAGGCGGCGCCGAGGATCACCTGTGGAAAAGCGATGACACGCTTGCAGAAGGGATAGACCACTGCCAGCACAGCGGCGACGACGGCCAGCGCGATGGTCAGCGTATTGGTCAGCAACACCAGGCACAGCGCCGTGAGCATCAGGATCGCAAATAGCGTGAGCGCGCCGCGCGGCGTGACTTCGCCGGTCGCCAGGGGTCTCGTTTTGGTTCGCTCGACGTTGGGATCGAGCCAACGATCGGCATAGTCGTTGATCACACAACCCGCCGAGCGCGTGAGCACGACGCCAGCGACGAAGATCGCCAGCGTGCCCAGCGGCGGCACGCCGTTTGCGGCCAGCAGCAGCGCCCACAGCGTCGGCCATAGCAGCAGCAAAATGCCCACCGGCTTGTCCAGGCGCATCAGCCGCGCATAGGCGCGCCAGGATGGCGGCGGTGGCGGCGCAGCTTTGGTCGGCACCATGCGCACGCCGGCTGCGGTCTGTACCAGGCGGTAGTGGGGTTTGCTGGACATCGTAAAGTGGCGGCAAACGACTTCGGGGCTGACTGCCAACACTAGATCATGTCCGCGCCGAGCGCGCTATATCGGATGTTGCTCGCGCCGGATTCGGCCGCTGCCTCAGCGACCGTCCAGCATGCGCATCAACGCCCGGCGTGCGCCGTCCATGACGGCGGCATCGATCTCGACCACCGGGCTCAACTCGCGCAAACACTGCTCGATCTTGGGCAAGGTGATCCGGCGCATATGCGGACACAGATTGCACGGGCGAGTGAACTCGACGTTGGGCAGTTCCACCGCCAGATTGTCGGCCATCGAGCACTCGGTGATCAGCAGCACGCGGGTGGCGCCGCTGGAGCGAATGTCGCCCGACATCGCCGCGGTGGAGCCGACAAAATCAGCCTCCGAGAGGACATCGGGCGGGCATTCCGGATGCGCCAGCACGCGCACGCCGGGCGCGCGCAAGCTGCGGATCTGGGCTCCCGTAAAGCGCTCGTGCACTTCGCACGCGCCGTGCCAGAGCACAAGTTTCTTGTCGGTCCTGGCGGCAACGTAGGCGCCCAGATAACGATCCGGCAGGAAAATCACCGTGTCGCTGTCCTGCGCATTGACGATGTCGACGGCATTGGCGGAGGTGCAGCACACGTCGGACGCGGCTTTGACCGCCGCGGAGGTATTGACGTACGTGACCACGGGCGCGCCTGGATACTGCTGACGCAACAGCTCGATATCGCGCGCCGTGATCGATTCGGACAATGAGCATCCGGCGGCCAGATCCGGAATCAGCACGGTCTTGGTCGGATTCAGGATCTTTGCCGTCTCGGCCATGAAGTGCACGCCGCACATGACAATGACATCGGCCTGCACATCCATCGCCAGCCGCGCCAGCGCCAGCGAATCGCCGGTGATATCCGCCACCGTGTTGAAGATTTCGGGCGCCTGATAGTTGTGCGCCAGGATCACCGCGTTGCGCTCGCGCTTGAGGCGGGCAATCGCATCGATGCTGGGCAGATGCAGTTGCCAATCGAGCGGCGAGATGCGCTGCTGAACGCGCTCGTACATCGGCGCGTAATGGCTGGTCAAATCAGCATCGGGGGCTGCGTCGAGGCGGTCCATAGTGGCCATTGGCGGCGAGTTGGGTTAATTATGCTACTTATGAGCATAAATAAGTCAAGGCAAAGCTGCGGACCATGGGTCCGCGTACCAATAAGCCGCGGCCGCAGTTTTGCCTTTGCTCTGAGGTACGCGGACCCATGGTCCGCAGCTTTGCTTTTGCTCTAGGTACGCGGACCCATGGTCCGCAGCTTTGCTTTTGCTCTAGGTACGCGGACCCA